>CESJ01090433.1_pt1 | contig 20934 bp, 22 predicted proteins | sample 356311 | NCBI WGS metagenome assembly CESJ01 (sample SAMEA2621487, study PRJEB7988) | marine metagenome | biome: marine biome (ENVO:00000447); feature: surface water layer (ENVO:00002042); material: "saline water (ENVO:00002010), including plankton (ENVO:xxxxxxxx)" | depth 5 m
GAGTCTGTGGGCTCGGTCAACGACCGCATGGGGTTGTATCGTGCCGCTCGTGATCATCAGCCCTTTCTCTGGCTACGCTGGGCGGTTCGCGAAACCCCCAAACGGCGTTACCAACAGTTAATCCTGACCGACCCGCTCACCGCCACCGACTTATTTGTCTGCGAGACGCCCATCAACGCGCTGACAGGGGTGCGAGACGAGGTTAATGCCTACCCGCTGTTTAACGCGTTGATCGATTACATTGCCAGTAATTCGCTGACTTTTCGGCAGTAATGATGCTGGCAACGCGGACTTTAATGCCCCTCAGGTGAGCCAGCAGTCTGGCCGATGGCGCCATCAATTGTTCATTGGTGGTGCAGTTTTTCCGTCGCAACTTCGAGCACTAGCTGTCTGATCCATAGATTGGCTGGATCTCGATCGGCGTTTTTATGCCAGTATAAATGCCAGCGCAAAGGTTCGACCGCGAAAGGGAGTCGATAGGCTTCGACTGATAGCCCATTGGCGAGCAACTCGGGTAATGTCCACAGTAGGTCTGTGGTTTCGATGATCCGTGCCGCCAACCAGTAGTGCTGCACCCGCATCGACACGTTGCGGCGTTGTCCTATGGCGTGCAGAGCAATATCCACTTGCCCTCGACCGCTGCGCCGACTCGAGACATGCAGGTGTTTGCCGGCTAAGTAGTCGCTCAATGGCAGGGGTTTACCGGCCAGTGCATGGTTTTTTTTGGATGCCACCACGTACTCCAAGCGCCCGAGTATCAGGTGATCAAATTCTTTGGCATTGACCTCAGGACTGTCGATCAATAGGTCGATGGCTCCAGTTCGCAGGTCTTCGGTTGCCGCACTGCGGTCGTGGTAGCAGCAGGCAACCGCAACATGTCGCGCGTCGGCACTGATGCGTTGTTGCAATTCAGGCAGGATGAACGAGGCCGCCAGATCGTTCATGCCGATACGAAAGGTTCGCTCGGAGATCGCTGGGTCAAAGCGCGTGTTAACATCGATACTGCGGCCTAGCAGCGCCAGTGCGCGGCGCACATCTATGATCAGATTGTCGGCCACCGGGGTCGGTTGCATGCCTAGAGAGGTGCGGACAAACAGCGGGTCGTCAAAGGTCTTGCGCAGCCGCGACAGCGCATTGCTCACCCCGGGTTGGGTCAAATTGAGCGCGATGGATACCTTGGTGATACTGCCCTCGCGATAGATGGCATCGAATACCACAAACAAATTTAAATCGACCTTTTCTAACCGCACTCCCTACGCCCCTATTAGTTTATTGATTTGGACAATACTAACCTATCACTGAAATAAATTTGGATGATTCTGTAAAAATTTCTATACTCTATTTTTATGACTCGCCTAAGTTTAGACACTTAGAGTCTGTGAACCCATGATTTAATTTTGAGGTAATCGATAGCATGTACACCTTCAGTGAAAAATCTCTGCAATTACAGGCGCGTCTGATCGACTTTATGGATCAGCATATCTATCCAAACGAGGAGCGCTATACGCAACAACTGGACGCAGCGCAGAATCGCTTCGCGCCCTTGCCATTGATGGACGAGCTAAAACGCAACGCGCGAGAAGCCGGATTATGGAATCTCTTTGTGCCTGAAAATCACAGCCAGTACTGCGATCATGGTGGGCTTTCAAATTTTGACTACGCACCCTTAGCCGAAACTATGGGCCGGGTTCTTTGGTGCCCCGAGGTATTCAATTGTAACGCTCCCGATACTGGTAATATGGAAGTCTTTATGAATTATGCGACCGGTGAGCAACGCCAGCAGTGGTTAACGCCGCTGTTGGCTGGTGAGATTCGCTCTTCTTACGCAATGACCGAGCCTCAAGTAGCCTCTAGCGATGCAACCAATATTGAATTAGCCATTACCCGCGAAGGCGATAAATGGGTACTGAACGGTCGCAAGTGGTTTATTACCGGCGCCATGAACGAGCGCACAAAAATTCTTATCGTGATGGGTAAATCGGACCCCAACAACAGCAATCGTCATCTTCAGCAAACGCAGGTATTGGTGCCCAAGGACACGCCCGGTATTCAGCTCGTTCGATCGCTGACAACGCTCGGCTACGATGATGCACCGCTCGGCCATGCGGAAATTATTTTCGATGATGTGCGCGTGCCGCTGTCAAATGTGCTTCTCGGTGAGGGCCGAGGATTTGAGATTGCCCAAGGTCGTCTCGGGCCGGGCCGCATGCATCACTGCATGCGGTTGATCGGCGCGGCCCAGCGATCACTCGAACTTGCCTGTCAGCGCGCTGATTCTAGGACCACTTTCGGACGCAAACTGAGCAAGCATCAATCCATTCGCGAGGAGATAGCAAAGAGCTTTTGCGAAATTGAAATGGCCCGTTTACTGGTCTTACAAACCAGTGCAAAGATTGATAAAAAGGGCGTTCCAGCCTCAGTCGACATGATTGCAGCAACCAAAACCACCGTGCCGATCATGGTACAAACCATCGTCGACCGCTGTATGCAAATTCATGGCGCCGGCGGTCTCAGTCAAGATTATTGCATGGCCGAGGCGTTCAATTACGCGCGCTGGTGCCGTCAGGCGGATGGTCCGGATCAAGTTCATCAAATGGCCCTGGGCAAGCAGATTATCGATCGCTACGCAGCGTCCGCCGACTAGTCTCTGCGGCCGGTGATGATGCCTACTTCAACGCCACAGTCACGCTGGCTTGATGGTGATCAGCGCCGCGCGTCGCGGGCCAGTGCTTGCACTTGATAGTAGAGAAATTCTGTCAATTGCTGGCGATTGCCGACAGCCTCTAGCTGCTCCCAGTCGAGTGGATCGCCAATCCGAGTGTGCAGTGGTTTGCCAAAATGCTTAGTTACCTCATTCATCAGTGCCGCCGAGCGCATTGCTTCAGAAAACTGTGAGGCAATATGAAATATGCGACTGTTTTGTCCATTGAAGTACACCGGAACAACCGTGGCGTTCGCATCGCTTATCATTTTCGCGGCAAAGGTTGTCCAGGGCGCATCGATTACTTTGCCAAAGCCCTTGCGATCTGCTGTGGAGACATAGCCCGAGGGGAATACCAACAACGGTATGCCTTGGCGTAGCGCCTGTTGCGCAATTTGTTTCGAACGGATGTTGTTTTTTATTGCCGCCTTTGATGCGCTAAAGTCGATTGGCAAAAAATACTCAGCTAGATCACTGTCTTGACACAAAAATGAATGGATCAAAATACGGAAATCGCCGCGGGCCTGTACCGCCAAATCGCACAGTGCCAATCCGTCTATGACGCCGAAGGGGTGGTTGGCGACAAACACCAGAGGACCGCTAGCTGGCAGCTTGGCTAATTGAGCAGTGTCGAAATGATGCTCAATCTTTGCGATTTTAAAGGCTTCCGATAAAAAGCCTTCAATCGAGAATGTTTGGGTTTTTACCTGCCGGTACAGCGTTTCGATTTTCGAACGGCCAAAAAACCGTTCTGCCGCTTCGATTAACCAGCGCATATACCACGCCTGTTCAGGTCGCACATAGGACAGGAAGGGCTGGTCTTTTACGTAGTCGACCACGATGTTGTCGGCGTCGAGGTTGTTCATATGACCGTCGGTAAGTGGACTGTTATATTCAAATTATGACCAGTGCGTGATTAACTCAACGCTGTTACTTTAGCAATTTATTGGCGTGCATGCACAGGCATTATAGCGATTTTTTTGCGCCGGAATTGAAGCTTCACAAGCGCAGTATTGTTAGTCATTTAGCGCACAAAAGCGCGCGGATTTTAGTCGCCGCCAAAGGGTTGCAACTGACCGGTGAGTTGGCCGCGCTGGGATTGTTTATGAATGCATTCATAGCCACTTGAATTTTAGATCCAAATCGATAGTATGCGGCTTTGCCGGCGGCGCTTATTTTACTACGATCTCGACGCTATGAGCGCCGCAGCGGAAACCCGCTGTTATTGCGTCACAAAAACGACGGCAAAAAAGCTGGCTGTTTGTTGTCTGGATAGCCCACTGGACGATTGTTTAACTGGGAGATTGATATGCGACATTGCGTACTACGCGTTCTGCTTTGGGCCGCGGTATTTTCGGCGCCATCGACCCTTGCGGGCGGCTTTACCCTGAGTAGCAGCACGCTGTCGGGACAAATTACCGAGCGTCAGGTTTTTAACGGCTTCGGCTGCTCGGGCGAAAATATATCGCCGCAGCTAGCATGGGAAAATGCGCCGGCTGGGACCAAGAGCTTTGCCGTGACGGTTTATGACCCAGACGCTCCAACCGGCGGTGGCTGGTGGCACTGGTTGGTTTTTGACATTGCCAAGCAGGTGCGATCGCTACCAGAAAACGCTGGCAATACCGCACTCAAATCGCCGCTAACACCCGCTGCTGCGATCCAGAGTACAACCAGTTTTGGCACGCCTGGATTCGGTGGTGCTTGCCCTCCGGAGGGCGATGCGGCGCACCGTTACGTCTTTACTGTTTATGCTTTGGGCGTTGAGAGTCTCGGTTTAACAAGTGATGCAACGCCCGCGTTGGTGGGCTACTATTTGCATGCCAACGCGCTTGCCAAGGCCTCGATGATGGCTTACTACGCTCGCTAGAGGAATCTATGCCTGAGCATATTGATCGCTATTTCCGAGCCATCGATCGATTAGCGCGTCGACGTTTTCCGGGTGTTGTAGCAAAATCCGGTTGGCACATTGCTTGACCGCTTCGAGCATGTGGCCATCGCGCTGTAAATCTGCTATATGCAATTGCATATCACCGGTTTGTCGAGTCCCCAGCACTTCGCCTGGGCCACGCAATTGCAGGTCTTTTTCGGCGATTTTAAAGCCGTCATTGGTTTCGCGCATAGTTCTTAGGCGCTCGCTTCCCTTGCGCGACAGAGGCGGGCTATAGAGCAGCACACAGTGGCTCCGCTGAGAGCCGCGGCCGACGCGACCGCGCAGTTGATGGAGTTGCGACAGGCCTAAGCGCTCGGCGTTTTCGATAATCATCAGGCTGGCATTGGGTACGTCGACGCCGACCTCGATCACCGTTGTCGCTACCAAAAGGTTGATCGCGCCGGCTTTAAAGCGCTGCATAATGTCGACTTTCTCGCCAGCCTTGAGGCGGCCATGAACCAATGCGACGCGCAGTTCCGGCAATACCAATTGTAATTCACTGGCGGTAATTTCAGCCGCCTGTGCCTCCAGAGTATCCGACTCCTCGATCAGCGTGCACACCCAGTACGTCTGCCGTCCATCGAGGCAGGCCTGCCGGACGCGCTGGATGACATCGTTGCGTCTGAGGTCGGCAATCACCAGGGTTTCCACCGGCGTTCGGCCCGGTGGCAACTCATCTATAATAGAGTTGTCGAGATCTGCGTAGGCACTCATCGCCAGCGTTCGCGGAATCGGTGTGGCGGTCATTATGAGTTGGTGGGGCAGGTGGTCAGATGAGGTGGTGGTGAGATCGGAGCGGCTGCCTTTTTTACGCAGGGCGAGCCTTTGATGGACGCCAAAGCGATGCTGTTCGTCGATGATGGTTAGGCCTAGGCAACAGAATTCGACGCTGTCCTGAAACAATGCATGGGTGCCGATCACCATTTGCGCGCTACCATCTGCAATCGCTTGCAACTGTATGGCGCGCGCTTTGCCTTTGAGTTTGCCCGTCAACCAGGCGACCCGTATACCCAGTGGACGAAACCAGTTTTCAAAATTATTACGGTGTTGATCCGAGAGAATCTCGGTGGGTGCCATTAACGCGGCCTGTTGACCGTTGACAATCGCTTGAATCGCCGCGAGCGCTGCGACCACGGTTTTGCCTGAACCAACATCGCCCTGCACCAGTCGCAACATTGGCACTGTGCTGTCGAGATCACGGCTAATATCTTGGCTAACTCGCGCTTGAGCGTCCGTCAGCATAAATCCCAGCTGCGCTAGAAAACGCTGATGCTCTTGCTTATTGAACTTCAATTGCGGTGCAGGTTGCCTTTGGATACGCTGGCGTAACCGAAGTAGGCTCAGGTGGTGGGCGGTCAGCTCTTCAAAGGCCAATCGTTGTTGTGCTGGGTGTTCGCCCTCTGCGAGTAGATTTAGCGGGGTCTCTAGCGGTGGTCGGTGAAGTAGTTGCAACGCGGCCGTGAGCGAGTAATCGACGCCCATTGATGTCGGTAACAACTCACGTATATAGGTATTGTCCAAGTAGTCAAGCGCCTGTTGGCAGAGGCTACGGATGCGCGTCTGCGCTAGGCCATCGCTCATTGGATAAACCGGCGTCAGGGTCTTTTCGAGCGTCGGCGGGCTCGCCACATCGATTAACTGGTATTCGGGATGATAGAGTTCGGCGCCCGACTGTCCCCGACGAACTTCACCAAAGCATCTTAGCCGAGCGCCAGGTTGCAGAGCCTGTTGTTGGGCGCGGTTGAAGTGAAAAAAGCGCAAAGTGATGGTGCCACTGTGATCTTGAAGGCGGCATACTAAACTTCGGCGGCGGCCAAACACCACATCACTGGCCTTTATATGGCCTTCGATGACAGCGCTGGTAAAGGCCTGAACGCCGCCGATTGGCGAAATCTTGGTTTTGTCGACGTAGCGGAGAGGCAAGTGAAACAACAAGTCTTGAAGCGTGGTGATGCCCATTTTCTCGAGTTTTTGGCTGAGTTGCGGGCCAACGCCGCGCAGGCGCTGTACACCGATCTGTTCGATATACTCCTGAGTCACCTAGGGCCGCCGTTCGGTACTGGATTTTTACATCGACTCCAGCAAGCCCTGTCGGGCATTTTTTGAAACGGGTAAAGGGCGCGACGGGCAAGTCGCTCGGCGCGTCGGCCAACAATTTTTTCGCGGCGGAGCGCATCGACAATGTCGCTGACGATTGCAACTGTGCCATGTGTCCAAAGGTCTATTGTCGATGCTTGCATTGGCATTCTAAGTGGTTCCTAATAGCGCCATCAAGATGATATCTAATTAGTCTGCAATAAGGAATGTTGGGTGAAAATATTGTTTGCCGGGTGCGGTGATCTAGGGTCGCGGGCCGGCGCACTATTGGCGTCGGCACACAGCTGTTACGGGCTCAGAAGGCAACCTCAAAATTTTTCAGGCGAGATCGCACCAATAACCGCTAACATGTGTAGCGCCGAGCAGATGAAGCGGGTGTTAGCCGCCGGTTACGATGTCGTAATCGCCACCATCACTCCTGGCACCTTTTCAGAGGTGGGCTATCGAGCGTCCTACCTAGCTGCTGCCAAGGCGCTGCAGAGCGCGGTCGCGGCGCTGCAATCCCCGCCTAAACTGATCATCTGGGCCTCGAGTACGAGCGTCTATGGCGATCACCTTGGCGGCTGGGTGGATGAATCGACGACGCCGTCTGCGCAGAGTTTTTCGGGCCGGATACTGCGCGAGGCCGAGCAAGTCATCGCACAACTGCCCTGCCAATCCGTGATTGTAAGATTTTCTGGTATTTATGGCCCGGGACGCACTCGTCTTTTAGAGCAAATCTCCTCTGGAATAGGCCGGCCGGTAGCGCCCTTGCAATGGAGCAACCGTATTCATAGCGATGATTGCGCGGCAGTATTCGTCCACTTGATCAACCTTCACAGCAGCGGAGGGTCACTGCATGATCTTTACTTGGCTAGCGACTGCGAACCGGTGACGCAACATGACTTGCGCCGTTGGTTGGCTGCGCGGATGGGCGCTTCTCTTCAAGAGCGGGCAGTGGCGCCGACAGCCTCGCGGCGATGCAGTAACAGCCGGTTGTTGGACAGCGGGTTTGGGTTTACCTATCCGAGCTTTCAAGAGGGTTACAGCGCGCTATTAACCGACCTTAAATAACCATCACGCCATCCATTTCGACTTCTGCACCGAGCGGTAGTTGCTTGACGCCAATCGCTGCGCGCGCTGGATACGGTTGCGAAAAATATTCCTCCATCACCGTGCTAATGCTAGAAAAATTGCCTAGATCAACGAGATAAACGTTGAGTTTGACCAGGTCAGACAGATCCCCTCCGGCGGCCTCGCAGACCGCGCGTAAATTTTCGAACACACGACGAATCTGTACCTCAATGGGGCCCTCCACCAATGCCATAGTCGTTGGGTCGAGCGGTATTTGGCCAGACAGGTAGACGGTGTTGTTCACCTTGATCGCCTGAGAATAGGTACCAACCGCGGCGGGCGCGAGATCGGTATGAATAGTGGCTTTGTTTGTCACGTTGATAGTTACTCCAGAAGTAGGCTAATTTTTGACTCGATAAACTCTGCGCACGGGGCCTAAACTGCGCACTCTTCGCAGTATGTCGGCCAGGTGAATACGGTCGCGCACGGTCAATACTAGATCGACGATGCTGGTGTAGGCGTCTTTATCCAAGGTGCTGATTTTTTCAATGATCGCATCTTTTTCGGTAATTCTAGAGGCTAGAGTGGCGATAAAGCCACGCTCGGGAGTGACTTCCACCTTGAGTTCTACCGGAAACTGGCCATTGACTTCACTCGACCAGGTCATGGGGGTGCATTTTTCTGGATTTGAGCGTAGATCGCTGAGGTTTCTGCAGGAGTCCAAATGCACCACTAAGCCTTTTCCAGGCGTGAGATGACCCAAAATTGGATCACCTGGAATGGGGTGGCAGCAGCGCCCATACTGGAGTAATAACCCCTGTTGCGAGCCTACCTCTAGCGGCAGCGTTGGCTTACGTTGATTTTCTTGCGGGTGTTGTTTGTCGACCGGCACAATGAGATTGGCAACGGCCAGGGGTACGCGGTTACCTAGACCAATTTGTTGCAGAATATACTCAAAGGTAGAGGCCCCGGAGGTTTTTAAAATGCGTTTAATCTCCGACTTTTTTAATTGCTTATAGCTGGTTCCAAACTTGCCTAGCGCCTGATCTAGCAGGCGCTTGCCGAGATTCACCGATTCGTCGTGTTCCTGTTGTTTTAGGAAGTGGCGAATCGCGCTGCGGGCTTTTGCGGTGGCCACAAAGCTCAGCCAATTAGGGTTGGGTTGGGCGCCATCGGCGCTAATAATTTCGACCTTTTGACCGCTTTGCAACGATTCGGACAGCGGCGTTAGTTGCCCATCGACGCGACAGGCAATGCAACTGTTGCCGAGGCCGGTGTGCACAGAATAAGCAAAATCAATCGCCGTAGCGCCGGAGGGGAGCTGGATGATCTCGCCGCGAGGCGTGAACACGTAGACTTCGTCGGGGAACAGATCAGCCTTGACATGCTCGAGAAATTCGAGTGAATCGCCAGCTTGTTTTTGCATTGCCAAGAGGCCCTGAATCCAGCGCGAAGCTCTGCGTTGGGTGCCTTCGTGGCGAGTATTGCCCGCCTTGTATTCGCCGTGCGCAGCGATACCAAAATTGGCAATGGTCTCCATTTCGGTAGTCCGGATTTGCACTTCGATGAGTACCCCGTGCATTCCCACCAATACCGTGTGCAAGGATTGGTAGCCATTTGCCTTGGGGATGGCTATATAGTCTTTGAATTCGCCAGGAACCGGTTTAAAAGTGCTGTGCATCATGCCCAGCGTCCGATAGCAATCATCGACCGAATCGACCACCAATCGGAAAGCAAAGACATCCATAATATCGCGAAAAGACTTCTTCTTTTCGCGCATTTTCAAATAGATGCTCCACAGGTGTTTCTCTCGGCCCTTTACCGTTGCCTGCACTGATTCGCGCTCTAGGCAGTTCTCTATCGCCTGGCGGATCTCCACAACAAAGGTCTTGCGGTTTTGTCGCGCCGCTTCGGTGGCCTCGCGCAGGCGCCGGTGCCTGAGCGGATACATAGCGGCAAAGCTCAATTCTTCAAACTCAATGCGAATATGGTCAATGCCTAACCGCTGCGCGATCGGCGCATAAATCTCCATGGTCTCGCGGGCAACGCGTCGTCGTTTGCCGGGTGACAAGGTTCCCAGGGTGCGCATATTGTGCAGTCGGTCGGCGAGTTTGACCAGTAACACGCGGATGTCTCGAGACATGGCGAGGGTCATTTTTTGAAAGCTTTCAGCCTGTTGCTGCGCCTTGGATTCAAACTCTATTTCGGTGAGTTTACTGACACCATCGACCAGATCGGCGACAGTACGGCCAAAGCGACGCGCGATTTGACCTTTGGTGACCCCGGTATCTTCGATCACGTCATGCAGCATAGCCGCCATTAACCCTTCGGGGTCCATGTGCATATCGGCGAGTATGTTAGCCACGGCTAGCGGATGGGTTATATAGAGGTCGCCGGTCTGTCGCATCTGACCAGTATGGCTGCGTTCTGCATAACGATAGGCGCGTTCTACTCTGCGGACATCAGCTTCTTCGAGGTACGATAGTTTTTCTGTTAGTCCGAGAAGCACCAATCGCTTGGCTCCCTGTGTTGTAGCAAAAGCTATTCGATAGGTTCTTGCCCTGGGGCGGTCTGTTCGCCCGTCGTCGTCGGCGTATCATCAGCCGCTGAGTCTGGCATGGTTTGTTCGGCGTCGTCGGCGGTTGAGTCTGGCGTGGCTTGTTCGGCGGCTTCAATCGTTTCGCCTTCGCCGATCTCTAACAGATCATCGCCATCGTCTAAGGTGAACTCTTGTTTAATTGGGATCAAGATGCTCGCGTCGATCAGACCTTTGGCGATCTCGCGCAGGGCCACTACCGTCGGCTTGTCGTTTTCTTCTGGAACCAGCGCGGGACGACCTTCAACTGCCAATTGGCGGGCCCTCTTTGAGCCGATCATAACCAACTCAAAGCGGTTGTCTACGTTTTCCAAACAATCTTCCACAGTGATGCGAGCCATGTTATCTCCAGAAATTAGTGCCCACACGCTGTGGGGGAAAGCCAAATTTTTGACCGAGCCCACTAGTGTAACCAATGCACGAGGTTACGACAATAAATCAGCGATTAAATTTTCCAGTTCTGCGCCTTTTACGCAACTAGAGGTGTGCTGCTTTTTAATCAGTAATTCCAAATTTCGGCAGGCGATGTCGAACTGGTCGTTGACCAGAATGTAATCGGCGTCGCCACAGTGGCTCATTTCTTCGTGGGCTGCCGCAACTCGTTTGTCGATGACTTCCGAGCTGTCTTGTCCGCGGCCTACTAGACGTTCGCGAAGGGCTTCTTTGGACGGTGGCAAAATAAAAATACTGCGGCTATTGGCAAATACTCGGCGAACCTGTTCGGCGCCTTGCCAGTCAATTTCGAGGATCACGTCAGTGCCATCTGCAAGGTGTCTTTCGACCCACACTCGTGATGTGCCGTAGAGATTACCATGCACCTGTGCAGATTCTAAGAAAGCTTGCTCTTCGAGCATGCACTGAAATATGTCGCGCGTTACGAAATGGTAGTTAGCGCCGTCTACCTCGCCCGGACGCGGTGTACGAGTAGTGTGTGAGATCGACGCGCGTAGACCTGTGACGCGCGTTAAAATATGGTTTACGAGGCTGGTTTTGCCGGCGCCCGAGGGAGCCGAGATAATAAACAGCGTGCCATGTGCCATAGAGTGGTTCCATTGTTGAGGTTTCGGCGAAGATACTTGGTAGCATCACAGATCGCTCACCGAGCCTAATTATTCCAGATTCCTGCCGGTGGTTGAAGACCGTCTTTGCTAACCGCACGCAGCGTAATACTACCATCGTTACGATGGATTACGTCGTCGATATGAATACCGTTTGGCGAATTTTTTTGATCCTTTTCCGCAGCGCTTACGATGATGGGCCAATCATTCGATATTTTGAATCTGTTCGCGCATCTGTTCAATTAAAACCTTGAGCTCAACAGACACGCCAGTGGTGGTGGCCGACAGCGATTTAGCGCCGAGGGTGTTGGCCTCTCGATTGAGTTCTTGCATTAAAAAGTCCAATCGTCGACCAATCGGTTCGTCATTTTTCAGCACTCGACGAATTTCGTCGATGTGGGCCTCCAATCGGTCTAATTCTTCATCGACGTCGGCGCGGTTTGCGATAATCGCTATTTCTTGCTCTACGCGTTCGGCATCAAGGCCGGACGTTAACTGTGCCAGTCGATCATTGAGGCGTTGCTGTTGGTGCGCGAGGATCTGCGGAAGTTCGACGCGAACCAGAGCGAGTTGCTGGTGCATTGCATCGAGGCGAGAAACAATCATGGCGACCAATTTTTTACCCTCGCGCGATCGCCCTTCGCGAAGTTGATCGATCGTGGCCTGAAAGACATCGGTGACGGCGGACTGCATCTGTTCATGATCTACCTCCAACTCTTTTAACACGCCTGGCCAGCGCATGACCTCATGCGCCGACAGGGGAGCGGGGTTTTGCATGGTTGCTGCCAAGCTCTCGGCGACAGCAATATACTGCTTTGCGAGGTTTAAATTGGCGTCTAAGGGGCCTTGGTTGCCGCTGTGGCCAAGTTGTATTTGGCAATCTACCTTACCGCGCTGCAATTGTGAGCGTGCCAACTCGCGCAGTGGCATCTCGGTATGACGCAGTGTTTCTGGGAGTCGAAAGCTGGTTTCGAAATACCGGTGATTGACCGAGCGTAGTTCGCAGGCAATTGATCCCCATGGGTGGTCGTGAGTAATGCGCGCAAACGCCGTCATACTTCTTGGCATTTTGAGTCTCCGATATTAACTAGGCATCAATGGTAACAAAAGTGGATCATGTCGGAGTTCAATTTAGGCGCTGGCAGAAAAATAATTTTCTATTAGATACGGCTATCTGCTTTGTCGAAGTTATATAATGCATCTTTTTCAAAGGAAGCATGGTATGAATCGTCCCAGTGGGCGTCGCCCAGAACAGTTGCGGCCCGTAAAAATTACGCGTGATTACACCTGCCATGCCGAGGGATCGGTACTGGTTGAATTTGGCGAGACCAAAGTTATATGTACCGCTAGCGTCGAGTCCGGTGTGCCACGATTCTTGCGTGGTAAGGGCCAGGGCTGGGTGACTGCAGAGTACGGCATGCTGCCCCGCTCGACTAATAGTCGGATGGGACGCGAGGCGGCGCGCGGTAAGCAAGGTGGCCGCACCCAAGAGATTCAAAGGTTGATAGGACGCTCGCTGCGCGCCGCGGTGAATCTGAAAAAGCTGGGTGAACACACAATTAATATTGACTGCGATGTAATTCAGGCGGATGGCGGCACGCGGACTGCCTCGATTACTGGTGCCTGCGTTGCACTGGTCGATGCAATACGCCATTTGCAGCGCACCAAAGCGATTAACGGCGACCCATTAGTGAGTATGATCGCGGCGGTTTCGGTGGGAATTTATCAGGATACCGCGGTGTTGGATCTAGATTATGCCGAGGACTCGCGCGCGCAGACCGATATGAATGTTGTGATGAACGACAGCGGCGGGTTTATTGAAGTTCAGGGGACGGCTGAGGGTGCGGCATTTTCGCAGGAAGAACTCGGCGAAATGATGCGCCTCGCCAATAATGGTATCGCCGATCTGCTGCGAGTGCAGGGCATGGCGCTGGGCCAATGAGTGGCATAGGCGGTGACTAATGAACGATTATAAGCAACAATTTATCGATCAAGCGATCGCCAGCAAGGCATTGTCGTTTGGCGAATTCCAGTTAAAATCGGGACGGATTTCGCCCTACTTTTTTAATGCAGGCAAGTTTTACACGGGCGGCGCCTTAGCCACATTGGGGCGCTGTTATGCCGAGGCGATTGTCCGTTCGGGTATTCAGTTCGAACTCTTGTTTGGGCCTGCGTACAAGGGCATTACTCTCGCCGGAGCGACTGCGGTTGCGCTCTCTGAATACCATCAGATAGACGTTCCCTACAGCTATAATCGCAAGGAAGAAAAGTCCCATGGTGAAGGCGGGTCGCTGGTCGGCGCCCCTCTCTCGGGGCGTGTATTAATCGTCGATGATGTGATAACCGCCGGTACTGCGGTGGCCGAGGTGATGAGCCTGTTGGCAGGCAGTGATGCTCAACCAGCGGGTGTGCTGGTCGGATTGGACCGAAGGGAGCGCGGGCCCGATGGACGCTCGGCAACCGAGGTCGTCGAGCGCAAGCACGGCGTTCCAGTGGTCAGTATTGTTGATATTACCGATGTCTTAGAATTTATAATGGCCCGCCCAGAACTGCGAAAGTGGTGCGATGCAGTGGCTAGTTACCGCGATACTTATGGTCTATAAAAGCTAATCATTCGCCGTTTGGCTCGGTTTAGGCGGCGAAAATACATATTCAGGCAAACATGCCCAAGGTGATTAGTTTCCACTGTGTCGGCCAGTCTGTGCTAGGTAGTTGCTTAAAATCGCTGCGAACGTATTGATGAATTTTACCTTCGACGGTGCAGACCATCAGGTTGACCGCAGTGCCTATCGCCACCTCGACCTTTAGACCTTCTCTTATCTGAGCTTCTCGCAGTAGCTGTTTTAATTGGCTTTCCAAGCGGTCATAAAATTGTGCTACGCGTTTGTGTAGTTGCTCGGTTTCCCCGGTCAGTGCGTCACCGTTTAAAATTCGCGTGATGCCAGGGTTCTTTTCTGAAAATGCCAGTACCAATGTGAGTATTCGATAACACTGGTCGATGGTGCTTGAGTCGTCGTTTAATATCGACGAAATACGCCCGAAAATGGTTGCTTCGATAAAATCTATCAGGCCTTCGAACATGCGAGTTTTACTCGGAAAGTGCCGGTATAGCGCCGCCTCCGAAACCCCCAACTCCGCCGCCAAGGCAGCGGTGGTAATTCGCTGGCCTTTGGACACCTCCAGCATGCGCGCTAACGCTTGCAGTATTTCCTGTGCTCTGGACCCTCTCTTCCCTGCCATTAGCATGTCTCCGCGTGGCTATGAGATTGGTTGCTGATCAAGGTGCCGACACCCTCATCGGTAAAAATTTCGAGCATCACAGCATGGTTGACCCGACCATCTATAATGTGTGCATTTGGCACGCCCGCTTTGACCGCATTGAGAGCGCAGCGTATTTTTGGCAGCATGCCGCCATGCACGACGCCATCGGCTATTAACTGGTCGACGCGCTCTGCTGAAAGTCCCGTTAGGGTTTGTCCCTGCTGATCCATTAACCCAGGTACGTTGGTGAGCAATATCAATTTCTCTGCGCCGAGAACTTCAGCCATTTTACCGGCGACTAAATCTGCGTTGATATTGTAGGACTCGCCGTTAGCACCAACGCCGATCGGCGCGATCACCGGTATAAAACCACTGTCTACCAGCATATCGATGACTGTCTTATCAATTGATTCGACCTCACCTACATGGCCGATATCAACGATTTCAGGAACCGACATGGCCGCGGTTTTTTGCGTGACGACAAGCTTTTTGGCGCGTATAAACTGGCCATCCTTACCGGTTATACCAAACGCCTTACCGCCGGCGCTGGATATCAAGTTAACAATTTGTTTGTTCACCGTAGCCCCGAGTACCATCTCCACCACATCCATTGTGCGGCTGTCGGTGACGCGCATGCCGTCGACAAAATTAGAGTCGATACTGAGGCGTTCGAGCAAGGCGCCAATTTGCGGGCCACCACCATGAACCACGACCGGGTTTAGACCGACCGCTTTCATCAGCACAATGTCGCGCGCGAAACTGGCTTGCAGGCCTTCGTCGACCATTGCATTACCGCCGTATTTTACGACCACGGTTTTACCTGCAAAGCGCTGTATATAGGGCAGTGCTTTCGATATTACCTGCGCAGTTTTGTGAGCGCTGTCAGCGCTTTTGGATGCGTTCATAGGTAGTCTTCAATGTTAGGAATCAACCCTGAGAGCTTGTATTTAAAGGTCTGTTTGATGTAACCAAGAATGTTGTGGTCGTCTGCTTCGAAGCGCAATGTCAGATTGGCCGATGTGTTAGACGCCCGAATCAGTCCCCAACCCTGGGGGTACTCGACGCGCAGTCCATCGAGGCGCGTAATCCGCGTGCCTTTGAATTCGCACTCATTGGTAATCTGACGCATCAAGGCGAATTTATCTTGCTCATTTACTGGAATGAGTATTTCTCCGGTATACACGCTGCTGTCTAGCTCATCGAGAAGTTGGTCGAGGTTTTTGTAGGTGGCGGTCAGTATCTCGAGCAAGCGCGCCGCGGCATAGAGGCCATCATCAAAGCCTTTGCGGCGATCATTAAAGAATATGTGGCCGCTAAATTCTCCGCCAAGCGGCGCATTAACTTCTTGCACCGCTTTTCTAACATGCGAATGGCCGGTTTTACACATCACTGGCTCACCCTTATTTTGACGGATGATCTCGGCTAATTTTTGACTGGATTTCACGTCATAGACGATCGATGCTCCGGGCGAAGTTTGCAAAACATCGCGGGCAAAAAGCATCATTAGTTTGTCTGGCCAACAAATCTTCCCGGCACCGGTAATGACCACTAAACGGTCGCCATCGCCATCAAAGGCAAAGCCTAAGTCGGCGTTTTCACTGGCCACTCGGGCCCTTAGGTCGAGCAAATTAAACTCGTCGGAAGGGTTGGGTTCATGATTGGGGAACGATCCGTCGATATCGCAATACAGCGGTATGACCTCGCAGCCCAAACTTTCAAATAATTCTACCGCTACCGGTCCGGAGACACTGTTGGCTCCATCTACAACGACCTTGAACTCTCGGACGATACCGATATCTTCAAAAATTTGACGCACGTATTGCGGTATGACTAAACGAGAAAAATACTCGCCGACTCCGCGGGTAAAGTTTTCCACGATCATAATTGGTTTGAGTAACTGCAACATATCGCCGGACAGCACTTGGCCTTGGACAATGATTTTAAAGCCATTGAAGTTGCCTGGATTATGGCTGGCGGTGACCATGATGCCGCAACTCGACTGGCCGGAGTAGTTGATTGCGAAATTAAGCGCGGGGGTTATGATTTCGCCTAGATCGATGACATTACACCCGGTCGAGAGCAGGCCCTCTCTGAGCGCAAGGGTTAACTCATTTGAACTGGAGCGCCCATCGCGACCTAGATAAATGGCGTTGTTACCACGACGCAGCACCAGTGATCCAACGGTTTTTCCGAGTCTGCGGGCAAATTCTTCAGTTATTTCTTCGCCGGCGACGCCGCGGATGTCGTAATCTCTAAAGACTAAGTCTGGCAGCACAAAAATATCATCTTCGGCGCTTAAATCGTTGATCAGCGCGCTGTACTCGTCTTCCGGGTGATCTTCTTCTAAGTCCATGGATGCCTGTAATTCGTCATCGTTCATAGCGGCGATGGCGGTTTCGATATCGTCTAACCCTTCGATGTCAAAATCGTTCTCTTCGAGATCGCCATCGTCTCTGTGTTGCTTGGCGGAAACTGGGTGAATGCCCTCCTCGTTCTCAGATTCATCGTCGTCGGACTCTTCGGGTTGACTATTTTTCTGTGGCTCTTTTTGTACGGGGAGGCGGATTGTACGCACATCCTGAGATTGGTTGGTGAAGATACTAATCTCAGAGTTGCTGCTCTTTCCGCGCCCGACAATCAGCAGGTGTATACCGATTAGCCAAAATAACCAGGCGATTGAGGCGCCGTACCAAAAGGGCATTTCTTGGGACTGCAGGGTATCCGCCATCAATTCGGACGGCTCAAAAGTTAACTGCCAATGGGTCTGGTGTATAGGGTACCTCTGATGGAGATCGTCGTTGTTGTCTTGGCCAGTTTTCAGGAAGCTGTCATCACCTAAGGTCAGCAGTCGGGTGACCGATTGGTTGGCTTCAATTTGCTCTATGTGAAGAGCACCTTGTTCCAAATCACCGCCATTGAGCAACTCGCTCATGGGATCGAGCGCCTGCTGCAAAAGCACTAAGCCGACAATACCTTGAGAATCGCTAAGGCGAACGCCGGTCAGCAGTTTCCAGTCGCCGTCGATCCTCACTGCACGAATGTGTGAATCCAAACCCTCGATGGTTTGCCGCGCAAACGTCTTTGTCGCGGCGCTTAACTCTTGCTCATGACGAACTAAGTTCTCGTCGATGTAGTAGATTGCTTCAGCGCTGTCGAACTGCAATAAAGCCGTGGCTTCTCGTTTGTTCAACGCTGCACTATCGACTTCGCGTAACAGTTGTGTGGCGTTTTGTTGCTCCGACATAACCTCCAACTCGAGCGTTCCTGCAGTCAGTTTTTGACTGACTTCCCGGCTGGTGTTGAGTAGGTTTTTACCATAATTTTTATCGATTAAATCGCTTCGCTGGCTAACGATATAGTTTTGATGGAGAGCGGTAAAAGCGCCACTCAACAGAACTGCAGTAATGGCGATAACGCCCCATATCACTGGGTCGGACTTTAGCCTTAAAAAATAACTGGTTAACTGCACTGTGATGAATCCATTTGTTTCATTCAAGTTTAACCGCTTGTGTCTGCGACTGTTCGATGGTCGAGATCATTGGCAATGCACTGGATTAAATCTCTGGCAAGCTGCGTTTTGCTTTTCTTGTGCATCTGAATCTCGCTGTTGGGCGTGATCCAATAAACTTCGTTATCATCGGCATCAAAACCGATATCCGACCGCGAAACATCGTTGGCAACGATCGCATTTAACTGCTTGCGATCTAGTTTTAACTGCGCGTTAGCGGTTAAGTTTTCGGTTTCGGCGGCAAAACCTACCACGTACAGGTGGTCATTGGCACTGCCAACAGCGGTTATGATATCGATATTCTTTTCCAACTGTAAGGTTAGATTGCATGCCTGTTTTTTGATCTTTTGCGGACTGACATCAACGCATCGATAATCAGCGACCGCGGCGGCGCCAATAAACACATGGGCGTTTTTACACGCTTGCATCGAGGCGAGATACATTTCATTGGCTGATATCACCGAGGTCAGATGACAGCGCTCCGGTGCGTCAAGGTTTACCGGACCCGAAATCAAGGTTACGGTTGCACCAGCGTCGGCCGCCGCTGCCGCTAGCGCATAGCCCATTTTCCCCGAGCTATGGTTGCTGATGTAGCGCACTGGATCGATGGCTTCGCGGGTTGGGCCCGCGGTGATGATTACTCTGACCCCCTGTAAAATCCCTGAAGTAAAACTGGCGGCAACGCGCTCGGCAATTGCAGCCGGCGGTGCTAGCCGACCAGGACCCACATCGCCGCAGGCCTGGAGACCAGAGGTGGGTCCGATAATCGTCGTACCCCGCCGCTCTAACTCAGCGATATTGGCAAGATTTGCCGGGTGTAGCCACATGCCTTGGTTCATTGCTGGTGCAATGGCAACGATTGCTGGGGTGGCGAGATAGACAGCGCCAAGCAGAGTATCTGCGGCCCCATGCACCAGTGTCGCAAGGCTGTTTGCGGTGGCGGGAGCCACCAGCAAAAGGTCCGCCCATCGCGCAAGTTCGATATGGCCCATGCCCGCCTCCGCCTCCGCATCGACTAACTCTACGTGCACCGGGTTTCCCGACAGCGCTTGCAGAGTCAGTGGGCGAACGAACTCAACTGCCGCAGGCGTCATTATAATGCGCACGTCGGCACCGAGGTCGCGCAGGAGTCGAACGATTTCGGCACTTTTATAGGCCGCTATACCGCCAGTAACACCTACTAATATATTTTTGTTTGACAGGCTGCTCATTTGCCACTCGGACAGATCTCACCAATGCGAGTATTATAGTAGCATGGAAATATCAAATATGTATTGATAAATAAGCGCTTACTATGCCTATAAGTCAATGGCCAAAAGATCAACGGCCGAGAGAGAGGCTGTTATTACAAGGCGCGGCGGCATTGTCAGATGCCGAGCTGCTGGCTATCTTTTTACGCACAGGCGTATCTGGTATGACCGCGGTCGACTTGGCGCGACGCTTGTTAAGCGAATTTGGCGGCGTAGGCGGCTTGTTGCATGCCGAGCAAGCAGATTTTTGTCGAGGCCGTGGTCTGGGGCCAGCCAAGTATGCCGAATTACAGGCGGTGTTAGAGCTAGCACGGCGTTATCTTTACGAGCATCTTGTCGATGAACCGTCGATTGAGTGCTCTGCTCAGATTAAAGATTACTTGGCATTGACGATGCGCGCCTCTCCTCGCGAGTTATTTCGGGTTATGTTGCTGGATGTTAGGCATCGTCTTATTCAGACCACGGAGTTATTTCAAGGCACCATCGATCGTGCTGCCGTATACCCACGAGAGGTAGTCAAACTAGCGCTAATGCACAATGCAGCGGCGGTTATAGTGGCGCATAATCATCCGTCCGGCGAGGCTGAGCCGAGTCCGGCTGATTTGGATTTGACGTTGCGGTTGCAACAGGCTCTGGCGCTGGTGGATATTGCGCTGTTGGATCACTTTATTATCGGGCGCTCGGGCAGTGTTTCTCTCGCCGAGCGCGGCATACTTTGACTTCGGGCCTATGTCGGGCAAGACTTGATGTCGGGTTAGGCCGTCGGTTTAGTTTCCCATATCGCAGTTTTTCATTTGATTCGCTCTAGGCTTTCTGGTATAAAACGCGCCCTACTGGGACAACGGGTCTTGGATAGGCACTTTTCACTAGCTGGCTGGCAATCGCTTTGATTTGGCAGCCTAGAAACGCAGGGACATTACAATGTCGAGAGTATGTCAGGTCACGGGCAAGCGACCGATGGCGGGAAACAACGTATCCCACGCCAAGAACCGAACGCGTCGTCGCTTCGAGCCAAATTTGCACACCCACCGATTTTGGGTTGAATCAGAGAAGCGTTTTGTCAAGATTAGGCTGTCTACTAAGGGCCTAAGAATTATTGACAAAAATGGTATAGATCAAGTGCTTGCGGGTATGCGTGCCCGTGGCGTCAAGGTATAGGGAGCAGCACAATGGCAAAATCAGCGAGAGAGAAGATTCGGCTAGTATCGAGCGCCGGAACGGGTCATTTTTATACCACCGACAAAAATAAGCGTAATATGCCCGAGAAAATGGAGATCAAGAAGTATGATCCGACCATTCGCAAGCACGTCATCTACAAAGAAGCCAAAATCAAGTAACTGCGGCTTCATCGGGGAAAGTGCCTGCGCATCGCTTGGGCGGATAGTAACTTTTAAGCCCTTGTCTAGGCTACGAGAAACCAGCAAACGGCTATGTTGGGCGACGCAACATAGCGTCGTGCAATAGCAAGATCTCGCACTGC
>CESJ01001413.1_pt1 | contig 20806 bp, 23 predicted proteins | sample 356311 | NCBI WGS metagenome assembly CESJ01 (sample SAMEA2621487, study PRJEB7988) | marine metagenome | biome: marine biome (ENVO:00000447); feature: surface water layer (ENVO:00002042); material: "saline water (ENVO:00002010), including plankton (ENVO:xxxxxxxx)" | depth 5 m
GCAGATAAAACAACTTCTTTTTTGGCAAACTCTTTTTGACTTTCACCTCTTTTATTTTGAAATTCCACACCAATAGCTCTATTTTCCTTTATCAATATCTTTTTGGCACGAGCCCATGTTAAAACCTCTAAATTAGGCCGTTTCATTGCAGGTTTTAAAAATGCAGATGCAGTGCTGTGACGTTTTCCATTTTTTATTGTAAACTGTAAAAGACTTGCCCCTTCCTGTTTTTTACCATTATAATCGTTTGTTTTTGGAATACCCATTTCTTCACATGCATCCAAAAAAGCTTGAGCATAAGGAGTTTTAAAAGCTTTAGCAAAAGTGACATTTAACAAACCATTTTTTCCGTGGTAAAAATTATTAAGATCTTCATTGTGTTCAGATTTTTTAAAATAAGGAAGAACTTGATCGTAGGACCATCCTTTATTTCCCAAATCTTCCCAATGGTCATAATCTGCTTTATTACCCCTAACATATGCCATTGCATTAGTTGAACTAGAACCTCCTAGAGTTTTTCCTCTTGGCAAATAGATTTTTCTATTGCCGACTTGTTTTTGTGGTTCAGTTGAGAACCCCCAATCTACATTGGAACGGTGAAGGTTGCCATAACCAGCAGGAATACTAATTTCCATTTTGTTATCAGCGCCCCCAGCTTCTATTAATAGTACTTTGATGGTAGGATTTTCAGAGAGTCTATTTGCTAATACACATCCTGAAGATCCTGCTCCTATAATGATATAATCGTATTTTATCATTTCATTTATTATCTAATATTTTTTTAAAAATATTATCCCATTCAACTTATCATTGTAAAAGATATAAAAATCGACACATATTCTTCAATAAGTTCAGTAATTTCTAAAAGGTTTTTGAGAGACTCCTTAAAAGCTCTTTTTTATTGGGTGTTAGCCCCTTGTGATTTATTAGCATTAACAGCGGACAACAAAAATTATGTATTTCAATCTTTGCACTTTTTGCCCTTTAGATCAATTGTAGTCTTATTTTATATCTTTAATTTAATTTTTCATAAAGCTTATGGTAATTCTGACTCTAGACTTTCTGATTTTAGCATTCGACTTCTCTTTGTGAAAAAAAATAGATAGAAAATTAAATGGAAGAGAAAAAAGATAAAAACAAAAAAACTAATCTAGGAGGATCATATAAATTTAAGATCGCCAAGAAATATTCTAAGCCTCAAAGGAAAGGAGATAAAATTGCTAATAGAAGAAAGAAAAGATAACCTACTATAAATACAATAGATTAAATAGCTTAAGAAGCTATTTAATGATTGATTAAACTCTATAAAAGAATCCTTTAAAAAATTAAATAGGATTTCTAAGCTAGAAATTAATTTAAATATTACACAGCTTTTAATTTTTCTTTGTGTTTTTTTAACAATCTCTCAATAGCAGATGAAGCTCTATTTATAGAAGATTCAAAAGAATGAGAATCCTTTTTAACAACAAGTTGCTCTCCAGGAATACTTATTATAAGTTCAATTTGTTTATTCAAACTATTGGATGTGTTTTTTAATTTAGCATAAACTTGTACTGAAATAATTTTACTAAAAAACAAACATAATTTATTAGTTCTTTTTTTTACTTTATCAACTAATTTTAATTCTGGATTAAAATTTATGGATTGAAAATTATATGTCATATTTAAAATTTAATTGAATCTTATTTAGAGCCTCTTGGATGAGTTTTAGAATATATAGATTTTATTTTTTGCATACTAGTGTGGGTGTAGTTTTGAGTAGCAGCAACACTAGAGTGTCCCAGAAGGGCTTTAACAGCATTTAAATCTGCACCTTGATCTAACATATGAGTAGCAAAACTATGACGAAGCATATGAGGGCTTTTTTTAGATTTTGATGATACACTATTAAAGTAAGAATTTACTGTCTTATAAACAAATCCAGGACTTATTTTCTTTCCATTTTCTAAACAGAAAAAAGTTTTTATCGAAGGTTTTTTCTTTAATTTAAGCCTAAATCTTAAATAGAACTTGAGTTGCTCTTTTAACACATCATGTATAGGTATTAATCTTTCTTTATTTCTTTTACCAAGAACCTTAAGAATATCTTGCTTTAAGTCAACTGAATTATAATTCATTTCAATAATTTCACTTCTTCTTGTACCAGTAAAATAGAGAATATATATCAAAGTTTTCTCAAGAACACCTTTGTAATCAGAAGAGAAAAATTCACTATTTAAAACAGAAAAAATTTCATCTTCAGAAAAAGGGATATGAATTTTTTTTGTAATCCTCAAGGGCTTGTGCACAATCATAGGAGAAATATTGACTGTCGACGTTTTTACTAAAAATTTATAAAAAGATCTTAAAGTTGATAATTTTCTATTAATGCTTCTGTTTGATATACCCTCCTCCATTAAACTTACAATCCATGATCGAATTACAAAATATTCTATCTTCTCTAAAGATGGAACATTGTGCTCAATGAGAGAAAACTCTGAGAATGTTTTTAAATCATTTTCATATGCCAGTACTGTATGTGAAGAGTAATTTTTTTCTAAGGAAACGTAATCTAGGAATTTCTGTAAATACATAAAAAAAGGGTTGGGACTTTAAGCATATATTTCAAAGCTACAACCTTTATTTTATAATTTTTATTCAGACTATTGATCTTCCTGATCTCTTAGATTTTGGATATATTGAGCTTTTTGAATTTTGGCTCGATTTATAACAGAGGGTTTTAAAAATTGCTTGCGACTTCTTAACTGACGCATTCCGCCTGTTTTATCAAACTTTCTTTTAAAACGTTTTAACGCTCTATCAATATTTTCTCCTTCTTTAATTGGTATAATTAACATATTTATTGCGTCTTTTCAATTATAATGTGTGCAAATATAACAAAGAAAATAAACCTTGAGTACAAAAAAGGTAATTTCTATTTTTTTACTATTCCAGCTATTGCATTAGTATATCTTGTAAGCTCTTCCTTTACTTTTGGAAAAAGAAAAAATAATCCAATCATGTTAGGGAAAACAAGTCCTAAAATCATAGCATCTGAAAATCCCCAAACAGAAGACATGTCTCCTGCAGCACCAATAACAATAAATAATAGAAACAATATTTTATAAGTTAAATCAGCAGCTTTACTTTTTCCAAAAACATATATCCAGGATTGAAGTCCATAATAAGACCAGGATATCATTGTTGATACAGCAAAAAGAACAACAGCAATTGTTAAAAATGGTCCAGAAAAAGAAATATATTTTGAAAATGCAGCTGCCGTAATACTAGCTCCTTCTGCAGGAACACCATCAATCATAACCACCCCTCCTTCTCCGCCATAATTGAAAACAGTACTATCCCCATTGAAAATTATAATCACCAAAGCAGTAAGAGTACAAATAACTACAGTATCAATAAAAGGCTCTAAAAGAGCTACTAAACCCTCTGAAGCTGGATAACTAGTTTTTACAGCCGAATGCGCTATTGAGGCTGATCCTGCTCCAGCTTCGTTAGAAAAAGCAGCTCGCCTAAACCCCGTCACTAAAACTCCTAAAAAACCTCCGAGACCAGCATTTGGAGTAAATGCTTGAGAAAAAATCATTCCAAATGCATCATCTACAAAAGTAATATTAGTCAATATTATATATAAACAGGCTATTATATACATAAGAGCCATAAAAGGAACAATTTTTTCCGTAACAGATGCAATTCTCTTAATTCCACCTATTATAATTATGCCTACGAAAACCATCATTATTAAACCAATAATAGTTCTAGCATTTCCACCTGTCATTCCAAAAGAATTAGCCAATTGAACTGCAGCCTGATTAGACTGTGCCGCATTACCCCCTCCAAAAGATGCGCCAATGCATAATATAGCAAAAACAATTGCAAGAAATTTACCTAATTTTTCATAACCAATCTCTTTTAAGCCTTTTGTCATGTAATACATTGGCCCTCCATAAACAGTTCCATCTTCTCCAATATCTCTGTATTTAACTCCAAGAGTACACTCAACAAATTTTGTTGACATTCCAAGGAGTCCGCATAGAATCATCCAAAAAGTAGCACCTGGACCGCCTATAGCTATAGCCATTGCAACTCCTGCTATATTTCCATTACCAACAGTTCCTGAGACTGCTGTTGCTAGAGCCTGAAAATGTGTAACCTCTCCTTCAGTATCCTTTTTATCTTTTTTGTCAAGAAAATCAAACTTACCGCGAACAGTATTAATTGCGGTAGGAAAATGTCTGATATTAACAAAGCCAAAATAAATAGTAAAAAATAGTGCTCCTCCCACCAACAGAAATATGATAGTAGGTATTCCTGTTCCAAATAAAGAAGCAGTAAAAGGAAAATCATGTAATATTACAGCTTCAAACCAGTTAGCAATTGGCTTAAAAGCCTCATTTATTTTATCATCAAGCCCCTTTTCATTAGCATCTTGAGCTAAAGAAACAAAAGGCATAAACAATGACATAAGAAGGGTTATCATTTTTTTTGTTCTTAAGGGCATATTTTATATTTTAACATGATTAAGCAAGGTCTAAAAAAACAACACAAAATTCAAATTAAATTTAACCTAACTTTTGTGACCTATTTTACAAATCAAAAACTGAACTACGCTCTGTATAAATCATATCTTTTAATTTTATCCAAAACCCAAGAATTAAATAAATTAAAAAACCTCCAATGATTGTTGTGAAGGATGCATAAATAAAAAATAGTCTGACATTTTTCGCTCTAATCCCAAGGAAATCGGAGAGTTTGGAGCAAACTTCAAATCCATTTTGCTCAAAAAATATTCTTAAACTATTAAATCTATCCATTTATAAACAAATCATTCTGTTATGCCTTTCCAATCAAGAATTCCCCCGATAAGATTGTAAGTCTCAGAAAAACCGATACTTGACATAATATCACATGCTCGAGAGCTTCTGTTTCCTGATCTACAATAAATAAAATAAGGTCTATTTTTATCCATTAACTTTATACCATCTAAAAAATTACTTGGAGAATTTATGTCAAGTAATTTAGAATTTGGGATATGCTTTTCATCGAACTCGTCAATTGTTCGAACATCAAGAATCAAAGAATTTTGATTCTCTTTTTGTTTTGAGATCCACTTGTCTTGAGTTAAATCCATAATTATTTTTTTTATAAAGTTAGTAGCTATATCTATAAATACAAAATTAAAATTGGATAGATTTTTTGATATATAACAACATAGACATATATTTGTAGATGATTAAAAAAAACAAAATGTTTTGGTGGTGCCTTCAAAAAAAATGATGAAGTGAAGACACTCTCCTTATATAAAAAAATAAAAAGGCTTGTCAACACGACAAGTCTTTTTTTGTATAATTAATTTTAAATATGAAAATATATCAATTAAAAACATTTGAAAAAAAAATATTAGCAGATACACTAACGCCTGTAAGCGTTTATTTAAAGCTTAGGGATCATTTCCCTAACACTTTACTTCTAGAGAGTAGTGACTATCACGCTAACGATAATAGTTTCTCATACATATGCTTTAATCCTATTGCTGATGTTAAAATTCAAAAAAATGAATTAATAGAAACTTATCCAGATGGAAAAAAAAAAGTAACTACAATTAATAAGTCTGTTTCGATCCCAAAAAAAATTGATAATTATATCAAACGTTTTAAATCAGATAAAAATGATCATAAGTTTATAAATAATGGGTTATTTGGTTATTTATCCTATGATTCCGTAAAGTTTTTTGAATCTGTAGAAATAGCTAAACGGTCAGGTAGTATAGAAATACCCGAGCTTTATTATGCGGTATATCAAAATATTATTGCGATTAATCACTTTAATAATGAGGCGATTTTATTCTGCCATTGCTTCAATAAAAAATCTAACCTAAATGAAATTGAACAGTTGTTGACTGTCAAGAATTTTACAAATTATCAATTCACAAAAACCGGGAAAATAAAATCCTCAATTTCAGATAAAGAATACAAAAATCTAGTTTCTAAAGCAAAAAAACACTGTCAAAGAGGTGATGTTTTTCAATTGGTTCTTTCAAGAAGATTTTCTCAAGATTTCAAAGGAGATGACTTTAATTTATATAGAGCTCTAAGAACAGTAAACCCCTCTCCATATTTATTTTATTTTGATTATGGAGATTTTAAAATATTAGGGAGCTCCCCTGAGGCTCAATTAATAGTTAAAAATAACCAAGCCGAAATTCATCCTATCGCAGGTACTTTTAAACGAACAGGTAATGATGAGAAAGATGCTCAATTGGCAATTGAACTTAGTCAAGACCCCAAGGAAAATGCTGAACATGTTATGCTAGTTGATTTAGCGAGAAATGATTTAAGTAGAAATGGATCTTTAGTTAAAGTGAAAACGAATAGAGAAGTTCAGTTTTTTTCTCATGTTATTCATCTAGTTTCTAAAGTTATAGGATTGAAAAAAACTGAAACTCCTACTTTTCAATTAGTTGCAGACACTTTTCCTGCCGGTACATTAAGTGGTGCTCCCAAACATAAAGCTCTTGAATTAATTGAAAAGTATGAAAGCGAAAATAGAAGTTTTTATGGCGGAGCAATTGGTTTTATGGATTTTGAAGGAAATTTTAATCATGCTATAATAATTCGTTCTTTTTTAAGTAAAAATCACACTTTGTTTTATCAAGCTGGAGCTGGTATAGTTGCAGCATCAGATGAGAGTAAAGAGTTGCAAGAGGTATACAATAAATTAGGAGCTCTAAATAAAGCTTTAGAAATTGCTCAAAATATTTAAATTATGAATAAAGTATTTGTAATAGATAATTATGATTCATTTACCTATAACCTGGTTCATTATCTAAAGGAATTCAAGGCTGAAGTTAAAGTTTGCAGAAATGACAAATTTAACTTAGATGACCTATTAAGTTATGATAAGATTTTACTTTCACCTGGTCCTGGAATTCCAGATGAAGCTGGAAAACTTAAACAAGTCATAAAAAAATATGCTGATTCAAAATCGATATTAGGTGTTTGTTTAGGTCATCAAGCTATAGGTGAAGTATTTGGAGCGCAGATAAAAAACCTGACTAATGTCTATCATGGAATATCCTCAAAAATAAAAATAGTTGAAAATGACTCTATTTTTATAGATCTACCCACCGAAATTGAAGTGGGTAGATATCATTCGTGGGTTATTGAAGATCCCCTACCTAAATGTCTTGTGGCTACTGCTTTTGATTCTAATAATCAAATAATGGCAATTAAACATGAGAAATTTGACATTAAAGGTGTTCAATTTCATCCTGAATCTATTCTAACACCTCATGGAAAAAAAATTATAAAAAATTGGTTAATATCATAATTAGACAAAAATGAAGACTTTATTAAATCGTTTAATTCAACATGAAATTCTAAATAAAAAAGAATCAAAAGAAGTTTTATACAATATCGCTTGTGGACAGTATAACTCAAGTCAAATCTCAGCATTTCTAACTGTATATATGATGAGAAGTATCTCTGTAAAAGAACTTGAAGGGTTTCGTGATGCATTACTAGATCTTTGTGTTAATATAAATCTAGATGAATTCAATCCTATTGATTTGTGTGGGACAGGAGGCGATAATAAAGATACATTTAACATTTCCACATTAGCTTCATTTGTAACAGCTGGGGCAGGAATTTCTGTTGCAAAACACGGAAACTATGGAGTTTCCTCAAACTGCGGTTCAAGTAATGTTCTGGAGTATTTGGGTATTAAATTTTCAAATGATGAAGGTTTCTTAAAAAAATGTATTGAAAAGACAGGTATATGTATACTACATGCTCCACTATTTCATCCCGCAATGAAAAATGTAGCTCCAATTAGAAAAGAATTAGCTGTTAAAACGTTTTTTAATATTTTGGGACCTATGGTTAATCCGTCATTTCCAAAAAATCAAATTGTTGGTGTATTTAGCTTAGAACTAGCCAGAATATATGGTTACTTATACCAAGACTCAAATATAAATTTTAATATAATTCATTCATTAGATGGTTATGATGAAATCTCTTTAACTGGATCTACTAAATCAATTTCAAATATAAAAGAAGAAATTATTGAACCTAAAGACTTTGGATTATCGGTATTAAACGAAAAAGATATAAAAGGTGGTAATTCAATAAAATCATCAGCTAAAATATTTCTGAATGTTCTTTCTGGTAAAGGAACTAAAGCTCAAAACCAAGTAGTTTGTGCGAATTCAGGTATAGCAATTGCTACAAAAATGAATATCTCACTAAAAGAAGGCTTTGAAAAAGCAAAAGATTCTCTTATTTCTGGAAAAGCGATGCAGTCTCTAACTTCTCTTCAAAAACTAAGTTCTTAATGACTATTTTAGATAGAATCATAGCAGATAAAAAAAATGAAATATCAATACGAAAGAAATTGTTTCCAATCTCTTATTTTGAAAAGTCCCCTATTTTTGAAAAAACTACAATATCTTTATTTGCTAATTTGAAAAATAGCAATTCTGGTATTATTGCAGAGCATAAACGTCGTTCTCCATCAAAACAAAATATTAATAATTCTTTATCTATTATTGATGTTGTAAAAGGCTATGAATCGTCTGGTGCATGTGGAATATCAATTCTTACAGATGGAAAGTATTTTGGCGGATCCCTTGAGGATTTAAATATAGCCAAAGCATCTTCAAAATTACCAATACTAAGAAAAGACTTTATTATTAGTGAATATCAAATAGTCGAAGCTAAAGCACATGGAGCTGATTTAATACTTTTAATAGCATCAATTTTAACTCGAAAAGAAATCAAAAACCTTTCAATATTTGCCAAAAGCTTAAATTTAGAAGTATTATTGGAAGTACACGATATAAATGAAATAAACAAAGCGATTATGCCTTCTTTAGATTTCTTAGGAGTTAATAATAGAAACCTTAAAACCTTTGAAGTCAATTTAAATACCAGCAGAGAATTGGCAGACAAAATACCAGATGATTTTATAAAAGTTTCAGAAAGTGGGATTAACAATAGTCAGTCAATAATTGATTTAAAAACATATGGATATAAAGGATTCTTGATTGGTGAAAACTTTATGAAGACAAAAAATCCTGGTAAAAGTGCAACTCAATTTATAAAAAAAATTGAAAATGAAATTTAAAATTTGTGGATTGCGTGATTTTGAAAATACGAAAGTTATATCAGTTTTAAATCCAGACTATATGGGTTTTATTTTTTGGGAAAAATCCTTAAGACATGTAAATAATCCAACACCTAGCTTAAGTATTAATATTAAAAAAACAGGAGTTTTTGTTGATGCATCTTTTGATTATATTAAAAATAAAATTAAAGAACATAAACTTCAAGCGGTTCAACTTCACGGAAAAGAAACTCCTGATTATTGTGATTCAATTAATGAGTTAGGAGTTGAAATTATAAAGGCGTTTAACGTTCATGATGATTTTGATTTTAAAAAACTAAAACCTTATGAAAAAAATTGTGATTTTTATCTTTTTGACAGCAAAGGAAGACTTCCTGGAGGAAATGGATTTAGTTTTGATTGGACTGTTTTAAAGAATTATCCTCATAAAAAACCTTTTTTTTTAAGTGGTGGAATAGGCTTAAAAAGTATAAATGAAATTCACAACTTAATAAAATATGATTTGCCAATTTATGCTATTGATGTAAATAGTAAGTTTGAAAGTATCCCTGGTTTTAAAAAAATAAATGAATTAACACAATTTAAAAAAAAATTGTATGAATTATAATGTAGATAAAAATGGGTATTATGGAGATTTTGGAGGTGCATTTATACCTGAAATGTTATATCCTAATTTAGCTGAATTAAGAGATAATTATTTAAAAATAATGGCTGAATCAAAATTTAAAAAAGAGTTTGATGATCTTTTAAAATCCTATGTAGGAAGGCCAACACCTTTATATTTAGCAAAACGCTTATCTAAAAAATATAATACTAAAATATATCTAAAAAGGGAAGATCTATGTCATACTGGAGCTCACAAAATAAACAATACCATAGGTCAAATTATTTTAGCAAAAAGATTGGGAAAAAATAGAATAATTGCTGAAACAGGAGCTGGTCAGCACGGTGTAGCTACTGCAACTGTATGCGCTTTAATGGGCATTGAATGTATTGTTTATATGGGAGAAAAAGACATCAAACGCCAAGCGCCTAATGTTGCTAGAATGAAAATGCTTGGAGCAGAAGTTCGTCCAGCACTTTCAGGTAGCAAAACCCTCAAAGACGCAACAAATGAGGCTATTAGAGATTGGATTAATAATCCTGTAAACACTCATTACATAATTGGCTCTGTGGTTGGACCGCATCCATATCCCGACATGGTAGCTCGTTTTCAATCGGTTATTAGTGAAGAAATTAAAGTTCAATTATTAGAAATAGAGGGCAGAAGCTATCCTGATCATTTAATTGCTTGTGTAGGGGGTGGAAGTAATGCAGCTGGTCTTTATTACCACTACTTGAATGATAACAGAGTAAATATTATTGCTGTTGAAGCTGCCGGTAAAGGAATTGATTCTGGACAAAGTGCTGCCACATCAGCTTTAGGAAGAGAAGGAATTATTCACGGAAGTAAAACTTTATTGATGCAGTCAGAAGATGGACAAATTACAGAGCCTTATTCAATTTCTGCAGGTCTTGACTATCCTGGTGTTGGTCCAATGCATGCTCATCTTTTTCGAACGAAACGAGCAGAATTTGTATCCATTGCAGATCAAGAAGCTATGGATTGGGGGTTAACTTTATCTCAAATGGAAGGTATAATTCCTGCAATTGAAACTGCACATGCATTCGCCGTTCTTGACATAAGAAAATTTAAGCCCAATGAAATAATTGTTTTTAATTGTTCTGGAAGAGGTGATAAAGATTTAGATACATTTATAGATTATTTTAAATTATGAAAAATAGAATTGATGACGTCTTTAAAAATAAAAATAAAAAATTATCGATTTATTTTTCTGCAGGCCACCCAAATCTTGATGATACTATAAAGATTATAGAAAATCTTCAAAATTCTGGAGTCGACATGATAGAGATAGGTTTGCCATTTTCTGATCCGTTAGCAGATGGACCTACGATCCAGAAAAGCTCTTCCAAAGCGTTAAAAAACGGAATGACAACAGAAAAACTTTTTACTCAATTAGATGGAGTTCGAAAAAAAGTAAATATCCCATTAATTATTATGGGATATTTCAATCCAGTAATGCAATATGGTATTGAGAAGTTTTGTGAGAAATGCATGCGAATTGGAATTGACGGTTTAATTATTCCTGATTTACCAGTAGATGTTTATGAAAAAAACTACAAGAAATTATTTAAAAAATATGGATTATATATTATTTTTTTAATAACTCCTCAAACAACTAATGATAGAATAAATTATATAGATAAAGTTTCAAATGGATTTATATATCTAGTTAGTAGTTCTAGTGTTACTGGAGTAAAAAGTAACCTTGATGAAACCCAAAAAAAATATTTTAAAAGAATAAATTCCATGAACTTAAATACCCCAACTATTGTGGGTTTTGGCATAAGTAATTCTGAAACCTTTAATTCAGCTGTTGAGCATTCAAGTGGAGCCATTATAGGATCCGCATTTATAAATTTCTTAGAGCAAAAAGGAGTTGAAGAAATAGATCAGTTTATAAAAAAAATTAGATAAACATTACTTTTTCCAGCCCGAAGAATAAACTGGTTCTATTCTGTTTTCGGTAGAAATAATCCAAAATGCTTGAAGATCTATATCTTTTTCAATCAAAGCTAATCCATCATCTAGAGACAAAACCATCAAACTAGTTGCCCAGGCATCCGCAGTCATACATTTCGAAGCTGTTACTGAAGTGCTTAAAATATTTGACTCTATTGGATATCCGGTTCTTGGATCTATTGTATGAACATATTTTTTACCTGTTTTTTTATCAATTCTGAAGTGTCTATAATTTCCTGAGGTAGCAATAGATCTATTGTTAAGAATATGTGTAGTGAAATTATTTCTTTTAGATAAACTTGATTCTGGATAATCAATCCCAATTTTCCAAGGCTTATTACTATTTGGACTTATTCCTCTTGCTGAAATCTCCCCTCCTATTTCTACTAAATAATTTTTTGCTCCAACCGACTCTAGATATTTTGAAATCAAATCTACTGAATATCCTTTTGCTATGGCGTTAAAATCAAGATGTATGTATTTATTAGACTTAATTAAGTATCCATTATTATTGAGATGAATTTTATTCCATCCAGTAATATTTAGCAAACTATCTAATTGAATAGTGGATAAGTTATTAATTATTTTTTGTTTTGGTCCAAAGCCATAAGCATTAACAAATGCACCAACTGTTGGATCAAAAGCTCCGCCTGTCAATTGCCATACTTCAGAAGCTTTACTGAATACCTCTAAAAAAAGAGAATCTACTTGAATTTCAAATCCATTATTTATTTTAGAAATATCTGATTCTGAATCATAAGTAGACATTGATTTATTTATTTTTTTTAGAATACTGTCAATGCTAGTTTTTATGTCAGATTCATCTATTAAAGAATCGTGTTTTATATTAAACGGAGTTCCAAGAGCAATTCCACTTAATGACTTTGATTTAGAATTAGTTTCACATGAATAAAATAAAATTAAAAAAATTATAGTGAAGAAAAATCGCATTTTTTAAAAAATATTATGAGATTACAAATTTAATTAATTAAAGTCCAGCCGTCAAAGTTCACAACATATGGATTGTTTTTTTGAATGGGGACTTCGTAATTTATTGAGTTGGCAAATCCTACACCAGCAAAATAAGTTTTAGCATTAAAATTCTTAGCATGATTCTTTAATTTATTTACTAAAGTATTGTCAAACATCTTTGGATTATCTGGATATGTTGAAGCTCTAACTATAAAAAAATGAAGTTTTTTTTCTTTTAGACAAACGAATTGAGGGTCTTTTTTCAGTATGGAATTAACAGTCAAAAATTCAAAACCATCCTTTTTTAATGATTCTCCAACTGTTTTCATAGCTAAATTGTGTAAGTCTTGCTCAGATAACATTTAAAAAAAATTAAGCACTATTTACCCTCCAAAATCATCAAAACGAACATTTTCGGGAGGAACTCCAAAATCATCAGCCATTCTCTCAATAGCTTGGTTCATAAGAGGTGGTCCACAGAAATAAACTTCGATATCTTCAGGAGATTCATGATTTATTAAATAGTTATCAATAACAACTTGATGAACAAAACCAGTAAACCCGTCTCCGTCAGCATCTAAACTTTTCTTTTCTTTCCAGTTGTCTTCTGGAAGAGGTTCTGAAAGCGCAATATAAAATTTAAAATTAGAAAAATCTTTTTCTAAAGCTCGGAAATGATCCATATAAAACAACTCTCTCTTAGATCTTCCACCATACCAGAAAGTAACAACCCTTCCTGTCTTTAGAGTTCTAAAAAGTTCGTATAAGTGTGAGCGCATTGGAGCCATACCAGCACCACCTCCTACATATAACATTTCTGCTTCTGATTCATTTATAAAAAATTCACCAAATGGACCTGAGATAGTCACCTTATCTCCTGCCTTTTTTGAAAAAATATATGAAGATGCAACTCCTGGATTCAAGTCTGCCCAACCGTTCTTATTCCTATCCCAGGGAGGTGTTGCAATTCTTACGTTAAGCATAACTTCTTTGCCTTCAGCTGGAAAAGATGCCATTGAATAGGCTCTTTCAACGGTCTCTGGGTTTTTCATAACTAATGGCCATAAATTAAACTTGTCCCATTCCATTTTAAATTTTTCTATTTCATCTGGATGCTCATCTGGATGAGCTGAAATATCAATTTCATCGTATTTAACTTCACATTTTGGAATTTCAATCTGAATATACCCTCCTGCTTTGTAATCCATTTCCTCAGGTAATTTAACTACAAATTCTTTGATAAAAGAAGCAACATTCCAATTTCTAACAACAGTAGCTTCCCATTTTTTTATTCCAAAAACTTCTTCTGGAACTTCTATAACCATGTTTTGTTTAACCTTAACTTGACATCCTAAACGCCACCCTTCAGCAATTTCTTTCCTTGAAAAATGAGGTTTTTCAGTTGGAAGTATATCTCCTCCTCCGTCAAAAATTTGACATTTACACTGAATACAAGTTCCTCCACCCCCGCATGCAGAAGGTAAGAATATTTTGTTATTTCCTAAAGTTGACAATAGAGTTCCTCCGGAAGAAACTTCTATATCATTTCCTCCATTAATCTGCAAACTAACAGGTCCAGAAGGCAATAGTTTTGCTTTAGCTCCTAATAAAATTCCTACTAATAAAAAAGTAAGAATTAAAAAAACAACAATACTTAATATAATTACTGTATAATCCATCAACTATAATTTAATTCCCATAAAACTCATAAAACCTAAAGCCATTAATCCTGTAATGATAAATGTTATACCCAGGCCTCTAAGAGGTGCAGGTACGTTTGAATAAGCTATTTTTTCCCTTATTGCTGCAATGGCTACAATAGCTAGTAACCATCCAATTCCTGAACCTAAACCGTAAACAGCAGACTCTGCAATACCAGAAAAATCTTTTTGTTGCATGAATAAAGACCCTCCTAAAATAGCACAATTAACTGCTATTAAAGGCAAGAAAATTCCTAATGCACCATAAAGCTCAGGAGAAAACCTTTCGACTATCATTTCTACCAACTGAACCATAGAAGCAATAACAGCTATAAACATTATAAAACTAAGAAAACTCAGGTTAATAGATTCATACTCAGGACCAATCCACTTTAAAGCTCCAGGTTTAAGTATGTATGTGTCGATTAAAAAATTTATCGGAACTGTTATTGACAAAACAAAAATCACTGCAAACCCTAATCCAACTGCTGTCTTAACAGTTTTTGAAACAGCTAAATAAGAACACATGCCTAAAAAATAAGCAAAAATCATGTTTTCAATGAAAATACTTTTAACGAAAAGATTTAAATAAGCTTCCATGAGTTATTAATTTTTTTCAATTAAAGTTCTATTCCTTGACCTTTGAACCCAAATATATAAGCCTACTGTTATTAAAGCCATCGGTGATAGCAACATTAGTCCGTTATTCACATATCCCATTTCATATATTACATCAGGAATGACCTGAAAACCTAAAAGTTTTCCTGACCCTAATAACTCTCTAAAAAAAGCAACTACAATAAGAATAAAACCGTATCCAGCTGCATTTCCTATGCCATCTAAAAATGATTTCCAAACACCATTACCAAGAGCAAAAGCCTCTAATCTCCCCATAACTATACAATTTGTGATAATTAAACCTATAAATATTGATAATTCTTTACTTACATCGTATGCATAGGCTCTTAAAAATTGATCAACTAAAATAACCATTGATGCTACAACAACTAATTGAACTATAATTCTAATTCTATTTGGTATTAGATCTCTCAATAATGAAATTATAACATTACTTGCTGCCATAACGGCCATCACAGATAGACTCATCACTATTGCTGGCTTTAATTGAACTGTAATAGCTAATGCTGAACATATCCCAAGCACTTGAACTGTAATTGGATTATTGTCATCCATTGGATCTTTAAGAAGTGCTTTGTTTTTTTTTGAAAACAATGGCTCTTTTTCTTCACTAACGAATAAAATAAGTGGTTTCATTTCAGACTTATTATTTTGCTTAGACATTTTACTAGTTTTGATAAGCTATTATTTCATTTTTATTATTAAAATATGACAAATAGTTTTGCAAACGTTCTTTGATCATATCAGTCACTCCGTCTCCTGTAATAGTAGCTCCAGATATTGCGTCAACCTCATGATCGTCTTTATCCATACCATTTGGATCATTATTAGTTTTGGAAACACTTATCCCAACCAACTCACCATCATTATTAAATATTTTTTCTCCTGTAAATCTATCTTGAAACCATTTTTGAGTTATTTCTGCCCCTAGACCGGCAGTTTCTCCTTTATGATCAAAAACAGCACCTTTAATTGTATTTTTATCACCTTCAAGAGCCACATAACCCCATATAGCATCCCATAGACCGGCACCTCTTAGAGGTACAATGTAATATTGTAAAGAATCAACCTTGGCTAAATAAAGAGGAAACCTTTGTTGTTTGATCGGTTTTTTAGTTTCTAGATTTAATTTTAATTTAAATGCATCAACTTTCTTGTCAATAGAACCATCTGAAATCAAAGCTAATTCTTCTATAATATACTTAGTGTAGATTTCTGGTGCTTTTTCTCTTTCAACTATAATTCCAATAGTCGCTAAAATATTCTGCATTTTTTCTTTACGTACGTTTTCAGCTTGAATATCTTGTAAAGAAGTGGCTGTAGCGGCAAGGGAAGCAGCCACAATTAGAACCATTACTGCAGAAAATAAAAATGTATACATATTACTATCTCTGTCCATATTTTTTATGCTATTTTAATTTGAGCTGTTTCCCAGCGTTTTTTTCGTTTAATTACATTTGAGTTGTATACATAATGATCAATAGTTGGAGCGAATACATTCATTAAAAGAATTGCTAACATAACACCCTCTGGATATGCAGGATTAAAAACTCTAATCATAATGCAAAAAACTCCTACTAAAACACCATATATCCATTTTCCTTTTTGAGTTTGTGCTGCTGAAACAGGATCAGTTGCCATAAAAACAATACCAAATGCGAATCCTCCAACTATTAAGTGATTCATCCAGTTAAAGCTCATAAGTGGATTTGCTCCCCATAAATTAAATAAAAATCCCATTAGTGATGCTCCTATAACTCCTCCAGCCATTATTCTCCAACTTCCAACTCCAGTGACTATTAAAATTAGTGCTCCTGCTAAAATCCATAAAGTTGATGTTTCGGCAATAGAGCCTGGAATAGAGCCTATAAACATGTCTAACATAGAATAACTAGCCTGTTGACCTGCAGCCAAACTTCCTAAAATAGTTTCTCCAGAAATTCCGTCGACCATACCTGCCTCAGAGACCCAAACCTTATTTCCTGACATATAAGTAGGATAAGCAAAAAAAGCAAAAGCACGTGCAGTTAATGCTGGATTCAAAATATTCATACCAGTCCCTCCAAATGCTTCTTTTGCAATTATAACGGCAAAAGCAACTGAAATGGCAACCATCCATAAGGGTATATCAACAGGCATTATCATAGGAACAAGCATTCCTGTGACTAAATAACCTTCATTAACTTCATGACCTCTGTAAATAGCAAATGCAAACTCAATTGTTAATCCTACAACATATGAAACAATAATCATTGGAACAATCTTTAGAGAACCATGAATAAATGCATCCATAAAAGTGAAATCATCGCCTGTCTGACTAAGGTATTGAAATCCAGTATTATATATTCCATAAAACAGAGCGGGTAATAGGGCAATTATTACAGTAACCATTGTTCTTTTTAAATCAACCGCATCCCTAATATGGGACCCTTTTTGAGTAGTGTGATTAGGAACAAATAAAAAAGTGTCAAACGCATTAATAGCTGGAGCAAATCTTTCCCATTTTTCACCTTTTATAAATGGTCTCTTTATTTCATCAAGTTTTTTTCTTAAAAAATTCATCTTATAAATTTTAACCTACTTCTTTAATCATTAGTTCAATAGCTTCAGAAATTATTTCTTGAGCTTCAATTTTTGAAGTATTTGCGTAATCAATTAATCCAAAATCCTCCGGAACAACTTCATAAATTCCAAAAGCTTCCATTTTTTCTATATCACCTGTCATACAGACTTTCAAAAGTTGCATTGGATAAATATCCATTGGAAATACTTTTTCCATTTCTCCAGTAACAACTATAGCTCTCTCTTCACCATTAAGGTTGGTATCAGTATTATATTCTTTTTTAGAAAATAGCCATGAAAAACTCGTTCTTGACAAACTAAGAATAGAGTTGTCAACAAAAGGCAACCATCCAAACATTCTATATTTATTTCCCTCAGGTATTACAGAAATTAAATTATTGTAAAAACCCACATATCCATCAATTGTTGTTATTGATCCAGATAAAACATCTCCATTTATAAATCTGACTTGTTCTTTTGATTTAAGCTCAACAGTTTTAATTAGTGGTTTGATTTGAGCTCCAATTTTAGTCATGAAATATTGCGGTTCGTTTAAAGAACTTCCTGCAACAGCTATTGTTCTTTGGGCTTGATAAACTCCTGTCTTAAAAAACAAACCTATATTAACTATGTCTTCAGGTCTTATAACCCAAACTTTTTCTCCTACATTTATTGGAGATATTTTTTGAATTTGAACACTTGGATTCGCAGAAGGATGTGGTCCACTTACCTCAACAACTTCTACATTTTTAATATGTCTAAAAAGACTATCACAGCTATTATCAACAGTTAAAGTGACTTTATTATCGATTAGTTTACCTAAAACATCTATACCTAACTGAAAATCTTCTTTGTTGTTTCTTATAATAAAATCAAAATCAACATCTAGTGGAGCAGAAGTGAAACAAGAAATTAGAATATTCTTTGGAGTGTCTTTTGGATCAGCAATTATATTGTAAGGTCTTTGTCTAATAAAAGGCCAACAACCGCTAACTGTTAGTAAGTCAGTAATACTAACTTTATTTAATTCTTTTGGGATTTTGTGAAGAAGAACTTTTTCTCCTATTTTTTTAATTATTATCGATTCGATTTTTCTCTTAGCAACTCTGTTTATTTCGATTACATTTCCAGAAACAGGAGATACAAAATTGATTGAAGGATTTTTTTTATCATAAAAAATTGGAGTCCCTTTTGAGACTTCATCTCCTTCATGTACAATCAATTTAGGAGTTAAGGAAAAAAAATCACCAGGTAGAATCGCATAATTATCCGATTTTGAGTCTTTATTTATTGTTTTCTTTGCCTTTCCGTTAAGATTAAGATCAGCGCCTTTTCGAAAGCGAATGTCTTTGGACATATTTTATAATTTTTAAACTAAAATCAGGCAAATTTAATCTATAAACATAAATTTTAAAAGCGTTTGAAAGAGGAAGTTTTTTATTTATAAACATTCTAAATAATTATAAGAAAACCTAAGTCCTGAAAATAATTTTATAATTTTATGAAATGAAATTAATCAGTTTAAAGTTAATATTTACAGTAATTATATTTAATCCTTTCAATTTTAAAATTGGTATTGTTCTGGCTGCTCAACCTCCGAATATTAAAACTGTAATTTTTAAAAGCAATAATAAAACTGATCAATTCCCAATTCTTGAGAATGGAGATTTTATGCAATTAGCTTTCGATGACTTAAACGCTAACGAAGATGATTATTATTATAAAATATCTTATCATAATTTTGACTGGTCAGACTCTGTATTATTTAAAAATGAATTTCTTGACGGTCTTGATAATATTAGAATTTCAGAATACGAAACTTCATTTAACACTTTACAAAGATACACTCACTATAGATTAGACTTACCCAACTCGTCAATAAAGTTTAGACTTTACGGAAACTACATGATTCATGTTTATGACAGAAATGAAGTCTTGCAATTTTCAAGGAGGTTTGTTTATTTAAAATCCAAAGTTATAGTTTCAGCAAACGCATATAGAACAAGAGATTTAAGCTATTTTCAAACTCATCAAAATATTAAATTTAATATAACTCAAAAAGAACTTGGAGCAATTCAAGACATAGAAAATAATTTAAACATTTTATTGATCCAAAATGATCAGTGGACAAATACTATAACAGATATAAAACCTCAATTCACTAACAATAAAGTATTAAAATATAGATTTGATATTGAAACAAGCTTTGCTGGAGGTAATGAATATTTATTTTTTGATAGTAAAGATTTAAGAATTACAGGACCAAATATAAGTTTCATAAATCAAGGTGATCTTTATGAAACATATTTATATACTGATATTCCAAGAAAAAAAAGTCACTACTCCTTTACTCAAGATATAAATGGAGATTTTCAAACAAGAACTGTAATTGGAAGTAAAAACTCTGAAATTGAAGGTGATTATAGTTGGATTTACTTTACACTTGCTGCAAGTATAGAATTACCCGAAACAGACATATATGTTTTAGGAAATTTTAATAATTACGAGCCTAGCGAGCAAAATATGATGATATATGATAAAACTATTGAAGCTTATAAAACAAGAATTCTTATTAAACAAGGCTTCTACAATTATAAATATTTTTCCAATACTACTTCAGGGTGGAAACCTAATCTAATTTCAGGTGATTTTTATCAAACTGAAAATAGTTACAAGATTTTAATCTACTATAGACAACCAGGTGAACTATTTGATGAACTTATTGGTCTTGGTGAAACTAATTCAACAAATATTTTAAATTAACATCCACACATTTATTATAATTTTAGATTCAGTTTAAATATAAATCATGATTTTCTAATAAAATTTTTAAAAATAATTATTTACAATTGTATACATTTGAGAAAATAAATTTCTCATGAATAATAGCAACATTAATATTCCATATCCTGTAAACGAGCCAATTTTGGATTATGCTCCAGGAAGTGACGAAAGAAACTCTGTACTGAAAACTTACGATGAATTTTACAAAAAAAAATCTACAGTTTATCTTAAAATTAATGGAGAGGAAATTAAAGGAGATTCTACAAAGATCATGAGTCCTCCTCATGATCACAAACATGTTTTAGGTGAATATCATATAGCTAATAAAAATCATATTAATCAAGCGATAAATAGTGCCTTAAAGGCAAGAAAAAAATGGAGTCAAATGCATTGGACAAGAAGAGCTTCTATTTTTCTAAAGGCGGCAGATTTAATTGCCGGACCT
>CESJ01031937.1_pt1 | contig 20780 bp, 21 predicted proteins | sample 356311 | NCBI WGS metagenome assembly CESJ01 (sample SAMEA2621487, study PRJEB7988) | marine metagenome | biome: marine biome (ENVO:00000447); feature: surface water layer (ENVO:00002042); material: "saline water (ENVO:00002010), including plankton (ENVO:xxxxxxxx)" | depth 5 m
AAAAGGGATTCCGTAAAGACTCTCGACCGTGTTGACCGATACCCCGAAATACCCCCAGTCGCCGGTCTTGGAAATACCCAGTCTTTTTGAGGTTGACTGAAAGTCTGAATTAGCTAGGTTCTTCAAACTTTGCTGGCGCTCTTCATGGCCTTCATCTTCATGGCCTTCGTCGTCGTGATGCGGGCCTTCGTCGTGCTCCTCCTCGTGATGAAGCAGCGCTCCGCTTGGAATGTCGAAATTGTCGAACTGCGAGTCCTTGTAGGCAAAGCTGACATTCAAGCCGCCGACAGTGTTCTCATACGACAGGTGGTGAGCGTCGCCATCGTTGACCGATTGACTCTCTAAGCCCAGTCTAAAAGTCGGCGTTGTAAAGTCCTCTCTGGCGATTGTTTTATCGACCACATTGATAATTCCACCGATCGACCCGTTCGCGTGCAGCAGCGAAGAAGGGCCTCGAACCACCTCAATTTGTTGCACGTTATTCATATCAATGTCATTGATATGATCGCCCCCGAGTCCAGAGACGTCTCTTACCGCCATGCCATTATTCAGCACCTTGACGCGGTCGCCCGACATACCCCTGATCACTGGTTGGCCAACCCCCGAGCCATAATCAGTGGACGCCACACCCAGTAGTGAATCCAGCGATTCACCGAGACTTTGGGTCGCAGCATTTGTGACATCATCACCGCTCACCACGTGCAGTGGTCTTTCGTTGGCACCGGCTGTTTGATGCACATAGGCAGAGGTCACGAAAACCTCGTCGATTGACTCGGCACGCGAGGGCGCATCTCTGGTTGCAGCGCCATTGAGTTGATCAGACCCTGGGGATTTGGCTAGCGCCGGTAAACTGAGACACACAAAAGCCCATGCGAACATAGGCGACAAAAACGAAATATTCATTTAAACAAACCCTTAAATTAGTTAAATAGATGGTCAAGTAGCAAATGACTGGACGATCAATTAACCAGAGGGGGGGCTCGCGCGTAAAATAGAGGGTGACGGTGACGGGCTAGATTGTTGACCGCAAGGTCTGGGTATGGCGCACAGGCAATCGCCAACGGTTTGTAGTTCAACGTGCCATGATCGGCGAGTGAATCGTATGTCTGACAAGACTGGCAGTCGATAAGCGCCGCTGAGTCGCCCGACGCGTGATCAATATGCACAGCTGCATGCAGCGACAAATTAACAATCGCTAAAAGACAGACAACCAACATTACTTTGATTAGAAAACGCATATAAAGACGGTAATCTTTAATATTTGAGCTGTCAACCGAAGCAAAACTGCGTTTAAATCGAGACACATGCGGCTTTCAAGGATTATCCAGATAAAATTAGTCGGGTAAATCTGCGAAATACCAATAGCGCGTACCTTGCATTTGGTGTTCGGGTTCGACCATGGCCGCCGCGAGTTTATCCGCCGCGACGCTCCTGTAGCGTCGCAGACCACCCACCAAAATGGGGTCGACCACTTTAGCCATATTCTGCGCGATGCCCTCTAGCATTCGTCGTTGCGCGCGCGCGCCAGTCAAAAGGCCGGGGCGAAAAATATTGACCGCCGCAAAACCCAGTCCCAACAATGCTTCTTCAACCTCGCCCTTGGTACGAAGATAAAAATTAGCCGACCTCGCATTGGCACCCACAGACGACACCAAGGTCAGCATAGTCGCTCCCGACGCCCTCGCACGTTTTGCTACCGCTAGCGCATAATCGATATCGACTTTTCGAAACGCAGCGCGACTGCCGGCGCGTCTAATAGTGGTACCCAGACAAACGTAAAGATGTTGGCATGCAGGCAACTCAGCGCCACCCAGCAAGGCATTAAAATCGACCAGGAATTGTTCGGTGCCATCGGGAAAATCGGCAACCAGACGCCGAGTCAACGCAATCACTGGTATACGCTGCGCCGTCAATTGTTCGACCACATGGCGTCCTACCAAACCGGTGGCACCGGCTACCATCGATGTATTAATCGCTTCAACCGCCATTTTTTACCCCATGCCACAGCTGTTGCCGCGCATCAATCCGTATTACTAAAAAAATCAACAAAGTGCTGTTCGCGCTGACTTTTGACCATTCCCGCGGTCTAATCGACAGAGCGATTGCGCGCTTTATGAGTGGTCAGCACCCAGATACAAACGCTCTCGCTACTGTGACACATGGCTTTTAATTCATCATCAAGGGCGCAAGAAATTTCGGCTTTGATGCAGTGCATCAATGGACTCCCTGTGGCATTTTAGCGCCTTTAACCCGGCCATCCATTGGCGCGGAGCAAGCTGTCTTGGCAACGCATGAATACCGTATAATGTCTACTACAGCGGACCAAACGAGGCGTAGTCATAATCTGTATTCAACGCTAAATTCAAGCGGTTGTAGGAAGCGAAATCGCTCACCAAATGAATAATCTGAATCACGCCCTTGTTGCTTAAACCGATACTTTCAAGGCCCTCTACATCGGCATCGGTGGTCGCTTCCGGCGTTAGATTGACCTTGTCCGCGAACTGCATCAGCGTCTGCGTACGCTGATCGGTAGCGGCTATCGCGCCCTGCGCCACCAACGCCTTGGCATAGGCCGCACCAGCGCCCAGACCGTCGGCCAGTATGGTGCAAAAGGCGCCGGTACAATAGGCGCAACCATTGCCCTTGGACACAATAATACCGACGTGCTGGATTTCGTTCATACTCAGTTCGCAGTTTTCCCAAAGCGCTTTGGTGAAGCCGAGTTTGTGTTTCATCAACTCCGGATCGTTGAGTTCTAGGGCGAAATGATTGGGCACTATGCCCTCCATTTCGGTCACCCAAGCAAAAATCCCTAAGATCTCTGGATCGTTAATTGTGTCGGTATCAATCAGTGGCAATCTGGCCATGGCCTGTCCTTAAGTTCCAATAAGACGAAGATGCTATAGTATTGGCCGCTGGTCCAATATTCAAATTCTGCACTCGGCACGCCGAAACTGCATTTGGTAGTTTTAACCAGTATTACATCGCGATTGGCACCTAAAAAATCATCACGCGCGCAATCAATGCGCTTTACTATAGACAGCGCCATAGCCTGCCAATGGTGCTGAGGTAAGCAATGCCAACGCTAAATAAACACCGCATCACTTTTACCACCGACAATTTTCTCGCTTAAACATCAGCTCGTTAATTGTGCTGGGCACCTCACAAGATATCCGCCTAAACCATCAATTCGGCTATCCCGGGTGAGGCATCGATGTGTCGCTGACTCACATCGCGATGAATCGCCGCATACAGCGTGTCGATCTCCGTCGCCTGCGGAAACAGAGCGCAAAATCCGCGATGCTCCGGTTCAAGCGCTAACCGCGCCGCGCCAATAAAGTGCGCTAAGAACAGTCGTGGATCCTCCAGACCCACCGAGATACGTAGCGTAGTTGCGGCAATCCCCGCCTCGGCAAGGGCGCTCTCGGACAACTCCGAATGGGTGGTCATCGCCGGGCACAGGGCCAGCGAATTGGTCTGACCGAGACTTACCTGCATCCCCACTGCGGGCTCCAATGCATCCAAAAAGCGCTTAAAGAATCTTGGATTAACCGGTGGTCGCCCATCGCGACCCTCCATGTCGAGGGTAAACAATGGCGCGGGTAACCCGAGGTACATATGCTCTGCCAACAGCGCGTGATTGGCGTTTTCGGGAAGCACTGGGCAGGACACGTTGATATCTGGATGAGCCGCCAGCACCCGAGCCAGCAAAATGGTATTAATGGTCTTTTGCAGTATGCGCATCTCGTAGGTCTTGATACCGTTCAATACCTCAAACGCCTTGTCGGCATCCAAAAACCCGCCCTTGATGTAATACACGTTCCAAAACAAGCTTTCATCCCAGTTGACCGTGCGTGGACTGCCGTCCGGCCATGTCACGTCGGTACTGGTGTGCTTGGGTATAAACATATCTTCATTGCGACCGATGACCACACCGGCGGTGGTGGTGCCGGTGCCGGTCAATTCCTTAGTGTAGGAATGCACCACAAAGTCCGGACGCTGCATACCGTCACTGACTTTTAGCAGCGGATGCAAAAATGGCGTACCCACGGTGGAATCGACGATCACGCGGAAACCTTTTTCATGGGCAATTCGACTGATACCCGGAACATCGAGAACGTAACCATGTGGGTTGCATGGGCTCTCTAGGTAGATAAAAACGTTGCGGCCCTCGGCCAGTCTGGCGGCATAGGTTACCATCAGTTCGTCTAACGCTATAGCGAACGCCGAACCGTCGTAACCATCGAACCAACTCAAGGCGATACCCAACTTGGATTCCTTGGCATACCAATCGTGCAACAACTGATAGGATCCACCATAGATATTGCGCGACGCCAAAACGATGTCATCGCGATTCACCAAGTGACTCATAATGCCGTCAATGGCTGCCATACCTGAGTTGAAATTCCACGCCATATACCTGTTGGCCTCGGCGCCGCACTCGAGATCGACAATGTGGTTGGCGAGACTCACCGAGGTCGGATTCATCAATCGTGAATAAATATCATGCAGTGGTTCGCGGCCACAAAAAGCGTCTTCTACCCATTCGGTGCAGGCAAATAGATAGGTTGCTGTCCGGGTAATCACCGGCGTCGCAGAAAAAATCGCAGCAACATTGTCAAATAGCGGATAGGCACCTTTGGTAGCGAACCCCGGATGGTCGGTGGTGATCGATTGATAGGACGCACGCAATGGGTTTTGTAGCGTATCGAGGATTTTGGCCAACTGGAAACTAATGAATCGCTTGGCGTTAAACCAAGCAATGCGGTCTTGCCGATCGATAGTGGCGAGGCCATCGATGGTTATTTTCCACAGATCATGGGTCGCCTGATTGGCCTCGTAGAGCCGACTGGCGAGTTCTATCATGGATACGCCAAAGTCACTGTCGGGATCGATACCAAAGTGTTGCGCCTGTTCAATCGCCAAATTTTGTGCGCTATCGACATCGGTGGTATTGCGCAGCGGGCTCAGTTGTCGTCGCTCTTCAATCGCCATAAGGAAATCTTCCAAAATTATGTGAGACAACTTTAGCACCTATTAAACAGTCATATTATCCAAATTCTGCTACAATAAAGTCTAAAATTAGAGGAAATCACTATATTTAACCATGGATAATCTAGATGTTAAAATCCTGCGCGAACTGCAACGCAACGCGCGTATTACCAACCAAGAATTGAGTGAGCGCGTGAGTCTATCGCCGACACCTTGTTCACGACGGGTCAAACTATTGGAGCAGGCAGGTGTGGTGAAGGGCTATAGCGCCATCATCGACCCAGAATCCTACGGTCTTCCAGTGATGGCCTTTGTGACCGTGCGGTTGGCAAAACAGGCGGAGCACGAAATCGCCACCTTCGAGGCGGCAGTTTTGCAATTGGAACAAGTGACTGCCTGTTATTTGATGTCCGGTCGCCAAGACTATTTACTGCAGGTGTATGCCACCTCGCTAAAAGACTATGAGACCTTTGTACGCAGTAAACTGACGCGGGTTATCGGCATCGCCGAAATAGAAACCCACTTTGCCTTTGGTCAGGTCAAGCGCTCGCAGCTTTTGCCAGAACCAAAAATCGGCTAGCGCGCGACTGACCTTGCGGACGTTCCCCTAGTCTCTGTGTGGTTCGACCAAGAATTTTTCGCCGGTCGCCTGCCGCGCATAAGCCCTAATAATCTCTGGCTGCAGCATCTCCTGAAAAGAAATATGTCGACTGTAGTGGCTGGCAAAGGTGGTGTGAATTTCACTCGCCACCCGCTGGCGCATCTGTTGAAATGTTGGCATGCCAAAACGTCCAATCATCGGCGTGAGCAACCAACCCCCGAGTCCCCACTGCATTCCATAGGCGCGATTGAGTACCGTCGGCGTGGGATCTAAGCCACCGTATATATAGACCTGCTTGTGGGTGTCTGAACCATAGCGGCTGTATTCGCCCGCGGCTTTGTTGGCTGCCACCTCCATACCAGACAAGATCTGTCCGACCAACTTACCACCATTGCCGCCACCCGTCGCGTCAAAACCCAGGGTCGCACCGGTGGCTACCAGAGCCTCGATCAAACTCGGCATAAAATTCTCATCGCTGGTATTGCAGACGTACTCAGCACCTAAATTCTTGAGCAAGTCGACCTGCTCAGATTTACGCACAATATTGACCAGAGGAACGTTTGCATCGCGACAAATTTTGACCAGCATTTGCCCGAGATTGGACGCCGCTGCGGTGTGCACCAGAGCGCTGTGATTTTCCAGCTTCATAGTCTCGACAAAGCCCAGCGCCGTCAGTGGATTAACGAACGAAGACGCGGCTTGCGCGGGTGTCGTTCCCGCCTCCATGACCAGGCAATTGTTCGCCGCAAGACATCGATAACCCGCATACATACCGCCACCGGCAACACCGACCGTTTTACCGACTAATCCGGCCGCGCCCTCGCCTGCGGCCTCGACCACGCCACTGCCCTCATTACCCGCCGGCATTGACTGCCCCACTCTGGCCGTCATAGTGCGCATAAACTGCTCATGAATTTTCATACTGGTGACGGTGTCGTCGCCGGAACCTGAGACCTTAAGGGTATCCAGATCGGCTGCAAAGCTGATCAACAACCCCAGATCAGATGGATTGATCGGCGCGGCTTCGACCCTGATTAACACCTCACCCTCCTTTGGTACGGGTTTTTCAACCCGGGCGATGGATAGTTCGATGCTGCCATCGTCGGTCACGGTTGAGCGTATTTCTTTGGTCATTTCACTGCCCATAGGATTTTTCCTTAGTTTTTGTTAAAAAAATAAAACGATCAATTCTCTGTGCATAAAAGCTTCACTATTGTCTTTCAAAAAACTGCAGTCTGCAGAGTTATATTATGATCTAAAATGCCAGCTTTAAGCACCCACAGCCAAAATCTGTTAACAATCGATAGAAGCGCCATTTATCCCACCATTCGTTTCACTGCGCGGCTGTGTTGATCGATAAAATGATGCGTTAGAACGCCCAATATGTGGCCCCCTAAAACAATGTAAAGTAGGTAGGGCAACAGATATTTGTGCAATGCTCCCCAGATAATGTAAGCGTCACTCGGCGTCCACAACGGGGGAAGTTCCCAGATGAAAAAATAGGTGGGGTACCCGTGGTAACTGGTCATCATAAAACCTGTTACCGGCATACATAGCAACATCAAGTAGAGCGCTGTATGCGCAGCGCCGGCGAGCTTTCGCTCTAGCGACGTCAGCGCTGGATCGAGACTCGGGGGCTGCGACACCCGGTTCCATGCCAATCTGATAAGCAGTAACAAAAAGATGACAACACCCAGCGTTTTGTGAACTACATAGTATGCATTTCGATAGCCATGATCCTCCGGAATCATCGAAGAAAAAATACCCGCAGGGATCAGCGCAAGGAAAAATAACGCGGTAGCCCAGTGCAGCACCCGCGATACCCGCCCGTATTGATGCTGCTCGTTGGTAGCGGCTAAAACAACAATTTCTTCGCTGTTACTAGCAGCCTGACGCTTTGCCGCCAACAACAGCAGTAACCCAGCCAACAATGCAACGCAGGCTTGCAGCCAAAGCAGCATGGGTTTGGCTGAATCCAATGGTGTTTGATTGGCCTTTGGATCCTGTAAAACACCCGAGTATGTAACAAAACTGAAAAACCATACGGTCACTGCAAGGCACCCCAGCGCGGCGAGGACGGTGCCAAAAACTCGGACTTTAGGGGCGCTGTAATTTAATGCCCACGCAGTTACAAATGAGACAATCACTATACATAGAGCACTCCAGCTATCCACATCACCAGCGATTCGGAGCGATTGCTCATAGGCGTCTGTCGCCGGCGCAAGCTCGCCATCCCCATAAATAAGCGAGGCCAAGCCCAACATCAAAAGGCCAACAGACATTATCAGAAGATGGCGCATTGACAAATTGACCTCTTAACACATTGGTAACGACAGAGTCCGCTAGGCCCCACACAACACTCTCTTTTTCTCCAACAGTCGGGTGATATGAACGGCAGCAGGTTTAAAACAGTGTGCCAGTACCGGAGCATCGATCGTTTACAAGAGCGCCAAAGCGCTATTATTCAGGTATTATATAATCTGATAAACCGCGTAAATCGAATAAAACTATTGCCTAAAAGACAATGATTTAATCGGCCGTTGAGGGACACTTTGGATCAATTAAAAGCACTCCGCTACTTCGCCAAAGTCGCAGAAACAGGTAGTTTTACCCGCGCCGCGGCATTTTTTAGCGTGCCGCCCTCGTCCTTGTCGAGACGTATAGCCGATTTGGAAAAAAATCTTGGTGCGACACTGTTGACCCGCAGCACGCGATCCGTCCGGCTAACCGAAATTGGCCAGGTGTATTTTCAACGAACGCAGGAAAGTCTGGATCAGTTGGAGCAAAACGACGAAGCGGTCCGCGCCTACCAGACCAAGCCGCAGGGGCGAATAAGCATTAGCGCGATGACCGCCTTTGCCGAACACATGGTATTGCCATTGCTCGATGAATTTCAAGATCACTACCCAGATATTCTCCTAGACCTAAGTCTAACCGACGAACTAACCACGCTCGGTCGAGATCAAGTCGATATCGCCATACGAGGTGGCTACCCGCCCAATGAGCGAGTGCAAGCGATCCGACTAATGGGTAACGAATTTATTCCGGTGGCCTCGCGGGATTATTTAAAAATCAATGGCACGCCCAAAAGCGTGTTCGAATTGAAAGACCACAAAGCACTGTTTTATCGCACCCCCAACGGCCGAGCACCTTGGATTTGCGAGGTCGACGGCGAGTGGCAGGACGTATCGGGTATTCCAGTGGCGGTATCCAATAGCAGTCAATGGCTCGGCAACCTAGTTCGCAAGGGGCTTGGCATCACCATGGCACCTCGCTGGTTACTCGCAGATCAAATCGACAGCGGTGAACTGCAAGAGCTATTTTTCAACCCGATTTTGCGCACCAGCCAAAACGCTGATCCGAGTATTTATCTACTCTACCAAAAACAGCGTTATCAGGTGCCCAAGGTTAAGGTTAGCGTGGATTTTTTCACCCAGCGATTGCAAGTAACCCAGACATCCAGGAGGTAAACAAAAAGTAATTTCAAAACGTTGGCGGCCATCTAGTACCACACTGCATGCTATGAGAAGACCCCCTTGCGTGACCTGCCCTTTGTGCGCGGGTAACCAAAAGCAGGCAGTATTTGGCCAAGCGAAACCGAATGTCACGAGCGCCCACTTCGCAGCGCAATCGATCATACGGGTCTCGCTTATTCAGTATCGACGTCGAGACCTTTAATCCTGCAAGGCACCACGATCCTTGCATTAACGGCAATCACAAGATTTTCAGACCGTCGGTTACCGTGCCGGTGACAAGGGCTTAAACTGAGATAACAAACGGAACGTTGACCCGAGAGTTGATTGAGTCTGTGTGGGTGAAGTTTGGAAAGGTGTTGATCTCGATGAGTCGCAGCCCACCGGTGTTGTCCAATAGCACATCGAGCCCTAGGGCCGCGTAATGCGCTTCGCTTGAAGCGCTCAAAACATCCGCCAAAACCGGTTTGAGTTGGCACCCCAAATCTGCCGAGCGTTGCATGAGACAACAGCATAATCGCTGTCATCTAGCGCTATCAATCGAATTGGGCTGTTTTTATCGGCGTAACCTGCATGATTGATTTGCACATCGTAGTTGGTACTGTCGCGATCATAGGGCTCGCCATCGATCAGGGCCAGATCGGTAATACCCTCTTGGAGAATATAGTCGTCATCCAACTCCACTACCGAAAAATCATCAGAAGTGACGCAGTGCATGTCCACCCCAGCGGTGCCACATATATTTTTCACAAATCACAGTATATCCGCGCCGTTGGCATAGGCCAAGGCATCGGCTGCAGAGTCAAACGATTGCGGCGCGATCTCCTGTAAATTGCGTTCGCGAAACATATCCGGAAATTTACGTTTATTCGACGGCGGATTGAGCAAGCGGCGCGCGATCAATTGAATATGCTGGCCATAGTCCGCCGCTGGATCGTCTGGTAATGGCTTGCCAGCATAAGAGTCCCAATAACTGATGAGGGTATCCCCGGTTACACTGAGCGGGTGTGCACTCGCCGCGCGCTGCCAAAGTCTGTCCGACCGATTACTCAACACATGCAGGCGCGGGGACTCAGACGGCACTCGGTCCGCCGAACTCACCGCAGTGTGAATCCGCGGTGGACACCGCTGGCTATCAAATTGATACTGCTGGCGCACCGATTAATGGCGAAACCATACATTAAACGCCCATTGTTCATCTTCCAAAACTGGAAGTTCGACGTGCAGGCTATTCGGGTGCGGTACCAAGGTATCTTTTCGCGTGTTGTGAAAGACCACTGTGCAGCCAGTTTTCACATCGATAGTAACCGCTAACTTTTAAAAGTCGGTGCGGCCGCCTGCGAGCACATCATTCAGATCGATCAACGCGGTCAACAACCTCTGAACGCCTCACTTAACCGCTCGTTGTCCTTTAGCCGAGGGCTTTATACGCATCAAAATGGAGGCGGTACTTCTGACTCACACCGCGATGAATCACTTGCATCGACTCAGCATTCGTCAGTGGTAGACCGACCATATCAGCAATGCGCTGACCGATGGCGCTGGTATTACAATCCTCGGCATAATGCAACCAGCAGCTAGTCCCAGAACGACCTTTACTACGGTCATTTTTTTCCTCAAGAACTGCACCTGCTGAGCTCATTCGGTCGCGCGCCTTGGCGATCATATAATCGCACTCCAGTGGCGAAATGATCTAATCGCTGACCCCGGCAAGGGGTCAGTAGCGCGAATCTATAATCCTTCGTAGCGACCTTTTAGGGTAAGTTCACCGGCACTATCCAATGTCACAATTAAGTCTCCAAATTATTATTCGTCGATGCTAATAACTCGCGCTGTGTATGTGAATGTATAACTGTCAATGACCAACGTCTACTTCTAAAGGGAATCTTATATAGCGCCTAAATGTGTCTCTAACGAACGGCATAGTGACTAATAATAGACCGCAGAACAAATCTGTAAATCGGTTAATCTCGGCTCTCTGCGCGCCATTCAAAAATATTGAGTTCGATTAAAGCAAACGCCACAATCCATAAAAAGGCGTCCCAAAAATCTAGAAAAGTACCGTCAACACCCCAGTAAACAGCGCATCCAAATAATATGAAATACAGAATGGCCTTGATAACGCGCGTCACGTTAATAACGCTGCCGGTCAATCGACGACGCAACTGTAGCCAAACATCTGCCTGCAAAATTAACACGATTAACACCCAATTACTGGCGTTAGTAACGTCCACAATGGCAAGATTTTGGGCAAGCGCCAAGTGCGAACTGTCCGCTACAACATTAGTTTCTGGCAAGCCGTAGAGTGGCTCGCCACTGGTTAACACCGCGCAATTTTGCGAATCGATAGCGGTGAAGTCGTCTGGACTGATCATAAACACGAGTTGTTGACTGAGTTGGTCGCATAAAACAGGTATCTGGAATAATTCAAATGAGTGCATCACGGTATATTTGGTCATGTAACCATACAGCGAGTAGACAATAAAACCGTAACTAATTAGCTTGAGCGCGTTGACCGACCATTTGACCCGCGCGCTCTGTAGACGCTGATCGGATAACAGTGAGGTCTCGAGCTCAAACATCAATAGCAATATCAGCCATGCTACAGTGTCGATCGTTGCCGCATAACCCTCGATAATCTGCGACCACTGCAGACCATCGCTGAACAGGTGGCGAGTCGCCGAATAGTCCTGTAAAAAGAACTGCCACGCGTTTACCGCCAACAATCCAAAGATCGCATATTTGAATATTCGAAACCACGGTAGGGGGCCGCCCAACGGCACTCCGGCATGCAACATAACTGTCCCACCTGTCCTTTCTTTGCCGTGCTTACACCAGCACCTGATAAGGTTAATCCAACAGCAGAATACTGCTATAGCATCGATATATTTGCAACAAATTCTGTTGCGCGCTAGCCTAAAAGCTGCCGATGGTGGTGCGCTCGACGAACCGTTTATTGGCAACAGTTGCGTGCAGCACACAAGACGATTAGCATTCGATCATGCAGTAAGTAAAGTACGGCGATGCTCTATCACGGCTGCCCCAGTGCGCAATATCAGCGCGCTCTCCATACCGATATAGGTTCGATTATGACAGACAAGGCCACCAAACAGCGCAGTACTCACACCCACTCTTACTACGCAGCTAGCGCTAAGGGCCTTTGCGATTTCGACCAACTGCAAGGCCATCAAGACGCCGATGTCTGTGTGATCGGTGCCGGCTATACAGGACTGTCAACGGCACTCCATCTCGCACAACGCGGTTTTAGCGTCGCGCTCCTAGAGGCTGAACGCGTCGGTTGGGGCGCTTCCGGACGCAATGGTGGTCAAGTCGGCAGCGGTCAGCACATAGATCAACCGGAACTTGAAGCCAAGGTCGGCCAACAGCGCGCTCGCGCCTTGTGGGACATCAGTATAGAGGCCGTGCAAACGGTTAGGGATCTCGTGAGTCAACATGACATCGACTGCGACCTCAAACAGGGAATCCTCGAAGTTACCCATCGGGCGAGCGATAGCGACGATTATCAATCTGCAGCCGAACATCTGCAAAACCACTATGGCTACCAGCATATTAGCTTTATTAACCGAGCCGAAATTCGCCAGCTGGTCGGCTCAAATAACTACCAGTGCGGTTCATTGGATAGCTTTTCTTGCCATTTGCATCCGCTTAATTACGCTCTGGGTCTGGCCCGAGCAGCCACTCAAGCGGGTGTAAAAATTTTTGAAAATAGTCGCGTCAGCCACTATAGCAAAGGCCAATCGTCGTTGGTCACAACCGCCAATGGCTCGGTTAAAGCCCAATTCGTAATACTAGCCTGCAATGGCTATTTGGAGAAATTAGAACCGCAGATGGCCGGAAAGATAATGCCGATCAATAATTTTATGCTCGCCACAGAGCCTCTCGACGAAGCGTTGTGTCGAGAGTTAATACGCGACGACAGTGCCATCGCCGACGCGTTGTTTGTAGTGGATTATTGGCGAATTTCCGGTGATAACCGACTACTATTTGGCGGCGGCGAAAACTACACTCGACGGTTCCCTAATGATATCAAATCATTTGTTCGAAAATACATGCTGCGGGTCTATCCGCAATTGCAAAACACCCGAATTGACTATGGCTGGGGCGGCACCTTGGCGATCACGGTAAATCGCATGCCACACTTTGGACGCCTCGGAGACAACGTCTTTTTCGCCCATGGTTATTCGGGGCACGGTGTCGCCATGGCCACAATGGCCGGTAAATTGATCGCCGAGGCGGTTGCTGGGACGGCCGAGCGGTTCGATGTGATGGTCAATTACCCGACCCACAGCTTCCCCGGTGGCACACTACTGCGTTGGCCCGGGCTAGTGGCTGGGATGCTATTTTATTCGCTACGAGATAAATTATAACGCCTCGATTTATCGTCGGCGCGCGGTTTTTCGGCCACCCTAGATCACCATTGATCTACGGACCCGGAGCGCCTGCATCGTTTTCGAGTGAGGTTTCGTGATCGCTGATAACTTGCCATAACGGTGTATCAACCCAAGTATCATCCAGATAAAACATCTCCGGCTGTTCTTCCTTGGGGTCTACAATCAAATTGTAAATCGATGGGTAAGCCATATCGCGGATCGCATAGCTGTCGGCGTCCATCTCCTTGAGGAGCAACTTCCAGTTGCGCCATTTTACACCAAAGAGTTCATTGCCAATGTAGATAACCATCGCTTCTCTGGCAGATTTCTCCGCCGCTGCGGTGAAAAAATCAGTTTGATCGATACCATCGAGTATTCTATCCTGGGGAATCTGCCCACCCGCTAAGTGGGCCAGCGTAGGAAATACATCTATCAGGTGCACCATCTCGTTGGACACTCTCCGAGCGGGAATAAACCCCGGGTAGCGAATCAAAAATGGCACTCTAAGCGAACCTTCGTAGGGCGAAAACATGCTCCCTCGCCACGGGCCGGTAAATCCAAAAGATCGTTTTACACCCTCGCGGCCATTGTCTGCAGTAAACACAACAATGGTTTCTTTGCCGAGTCCAAGATCCGTCAGCGCCGTCAATATTTCGCCGACATAGGCGTCGGTTTGTGCGAGCACATCGGCGAAACTGCCATTGCCTGTCTTACCTTTAAAGTCTGGATGTGCGTCGACGGGTTCGTGGGTTTGGGTATAGGGCACATATGCAAAAAAAGGTTCATCAGCCTCAGCTCGGCGTCGAATAAAATCAATTGCATGATCGGTGATCTCGCGATCAATGGTTGACCGTTTGGCGCGATCAAAGACTTCTTTTTGCTGCGGTTTCTGGTCGCGAAGTGCCGTCATAATCCGCGGTAATTGGACGCCTGCATCCGCCTGAAAACTATCGCTGTCCGCCCAAAAAGCTTGGTCCGATGAATTGGCGATACCATACCACTCGTCAAAACCTTGATCCGTAGGGTAGCGTCCAGCGGTATCCCCAAGGTGCCATTTACCAAAGATCCCGGTCTTATACCCTGCCGCGGACAGCATCTCTGCCAGCGTAATTTCCCACTCGGTAATGCCGTACCAAATGTCGCGCGGTGCTGCATTGGGCCGCTGCCGTGTGCGAATGCCGTAGCGGCCGGTCATAAGAGCAGACCGCGACGGCGTGCATTCAGCCTCGACATTAAAGTTGGTTAATTGCAGACCATCGTCGGCAATACTATCAATGTTTGGCGTCGCGGCCCCGCGTAGCACACCGCCGCCATACACACCGACTTCGCCATAACCGAAATTATCCATCACCAGTAAAATAATATTGGGTGTTTGATGACTCTCTTCCGCGCTATCGGCCAGTAGTGGGCAACTCATCACTGACAGCAAAAAAGCTGCAATGCCAATCGTTTTCATACTCTCAGTCATTACCTTTTACCCGCGTTGTGATGGTGGGCATAAAACCACGTATGGAGTGCCGCTAGCAGCCATAAGCTCGGTCCATGCAACAGACGTCTTTGACGCCTGCAATGACATGAATGGCCGGCAATGAAACCCGCATAGCAGCCGCAATCGAAAGGTGTACAACCGTCAAAGGTTCTCCAGCGCCCCAGCCTGAATCGCAGCTAAGGTGTCATCGAGAGACTTGCGCGCTTTTTCGATCAACTCGTCGATCTCTGACTTACTAATTACAAGGGGCGGCGAGATCAACATAGTGTCGCCGGTGGCGCGCATCACCAGTCCATTGGCGGTACAAAAATCACGGCACAACCCACCGACTTTGCCGCCCGCCACCCAGCGTTGGCGGGTGGCTTTATCTTTGATCAACTCGAGAGCCGCAATCAAACCGATACCTCGCACTTCGCCCACAAGAGCGTGATCGGCCAGTTCTCGCCAACGAGCCTGTAAGTATGGCCCGGTGTCCTCGGCCACCCGCTCGACGAGTTTTTCTCTCTCGATAATCTCTATATTTTTCAGAGCCACCGCCGCCGTCGCGGGGTGCCCAGAATAGGTATAACCGTGATTGATATCGCCACCTTGCTGTTTCAAAACATCGGCAACACGATCACTGACCAATACCCCACCTATGGGCAAATAACCAGACGATAACCCCTTGGCTATCGACATGAAATCGGGCCGCATGCCAAAGGTTTCCGATCCAAACCAGTTGCCAGTGCGACCAAAGCCACATATAACTTCGTCGGCGATCAACAAAATCCCATATTTTTCGCAGATACGCTGAATTTCGGGCCAGTAGGTCGCCGGCGGGATTATGACGCCTCCAGCACCCTGTATCGGCTCACCAATAAAGGCGGCAACTTTGTCGACACCCATTTCAAGAATCTTATGCTCCAGTTGGCGCGCACGCTCAAGCCCAAACTCGTCGGCAGTGAGATCACCGCCTTCGTCAAACCAATAGGGTTGATCGATGTGCTCGATCCCCGGAATTGGCAGACCACCCTGTTTGTGCATATAACTCATACCTCCGAGGCTAGCGCCGGCGACGGTCGAGCCATGATAGGCGTTTTTGCGGCTGATAATCACCGATTTTTCGGGCTGTCCCTTGACCGTCCAATAGTGCCTTACGAGACGCAGAACTGTATCGTTAGACTCCGAACCGGAGCCGGTGAAAAAGACGTTATTCAAATGCGCGGGTGCCAGTTCCGCAAGCTTTTTCGCCAACCGAATGGCCGGCGGTGTAGTGCACTGAAAAAAGCTATTGTAGTAGGGTAATTCCATCATTTGATGGTGGGCTGCATCGGCCAGTTCCCGGCGACCATAGCCGATGGCCACGCACCAAAGTCCAGCCATGCCATCGAGCATCTTGTGGCCCTCGCTATCCCAAAGGTAAACGCCATCAGCCTTGGTAATAATGCGAGTCCCGCGCTGATTGAGATCGCCTTGATCGGTAAAAGGATGCATATGATGCCGGCGATCGAGGTCCTGTAAAGTCTGGGTGTCTATCATAATTGGGTTCTCCCGATAAAGTATTGTGAGCTGCCGTGTGGCTTGCAGCGATAAACTATCTAATGATTGACGGAGCGACGAAATACCCTATTCAGTCATTTGCGATTATTAGTCCGCGGTTATGACAACGCCGGCGTAATATTTCTCTATCCATTAAAGGCACACAGCACCGTCGATTACACGTTTAACAACAGGTGTTCGCGCTCCCACACGCTGATCACCCGGTTAAATTCGTCATTTTCAATCGTTTTGACTGCTACGTAGGCATCTACAAAACTATCGCCAAGAATCTCGCGTAACGCTCGAGAATCGTCCAATAAGCGCAGCGCATCGGCAAGCGTGCGTGGCACACCCACTTCGCCATCATAAGAACTATTCTGACAAGGCTCGCTCGGTTGCAATTGCTCGCGCATACCCAAATAGCCGCACGCGAGGCTAGCTGCCAGCGCCAAATAGGGATTACAGTCGACACCCGCATAACGATTTTCGATGCGGCTTGCTTGCGGTGAACTCTGCGGCACGCGAATTCCGACCGTGCGATTATCATAGCCCCAGTTGAGATTGATCGGTGCGGCAAACTCTCTAACAAAACGTCGATAAGAATTGACGTTGGGCGCATAAAATGCCATCGCAGCGTTAGTGTGAGTCTGCATGCCGCCAATGAAATAACGCAACCGCGGATTTTCCACACCATCCGCATCGACAAATATGTTTTTACCGGTCGCCACATCGACAATACTCTGGTGAATATGCATCGAACTGCCGGGTTGCCCCTCTATCGGTTTGGCCATAAACGTCGCAAAAACGTCGTGCTGCAGTGCGGTCTCGCGTAGCAGTCGCTTAAAACTAAACACCTGATCGGCGAGATTTAACGCACTGCCGTGACGAAAGTTTATCTCCATCTGCGCGCTGCCAGTCTCGTCGATTAATCCATCGACATCCAATGCCATAGCTTTACAGTAACTAAACATATCGCCAACCAGAGGAGCGAACTCGCTGATTGCATCAGTCGTGTACGAGCAACGCATCACCTCTTTGCGACGCGTGCGGCCAGTGGGTGCCTGCAGGTCGTCATGTGGGTTGCTGCTCTGAGCTACCAGATAGAATTCCACCTCTGGAGCAACCACTGGCTGCAAGCCCTCGCTCGCATAGAGCGCTAGAACTTTCTGCAATACCGCCCGACTAGACAATGGGTGTAATTGGCCATCGTCGGAGATACAATCATGAATAATTTGCGCGGTGGGCTGCTTAGCCCAAGGCACGAGCCGCACGGTATCGAGATCCGGGCGCAGCAACATATCGCCATCATTTAGACCGAGAATATCATCGAACTCGTCCGGATAGGTTCCGGTCACCGACTGCATCAGAAGCGCCTCGGGCAGTCGGGTATCCTCCCTGCCAAATTTGTCGGCAGAGACAAATTTACCTCGCCCATAACCAGTTAAATCAGCGGCCAAGCACTCGACCGCAACAATCTTGTGCGCTCGTAACCATTGCTTGATTCCAGCCAAGGTCATGCGTTCGTTGTCACTGGCAGTTTTGTCCGTCATGCCGTCCCCTCAAACACTGACTATGCGCGCCGAGCAAGCACGCTTAAAGGCGATGAAAATACCTTGGTAAAAGGCATTGCCTGTCACTTTCCACTCGGGATGCCACTGAACACCGAGCACAAAACGGTCGCTACGCTGCAGTCTAAACGCCTCAATTAATCCGTCTGGCGCATGCGCCTCAGCGACCAATCCCGGTGCCAGTCTGTCGACGCCCTGCTGGTGAATGCTGTTGACTTCGGCACTTTCAGAGGCACTGATTTCACCGAGTATGCTGCCGGGGGTAAAGGTTACAGCGTGGCTCGCTGAGTATTGCACGTCCAACGGTTGATTTGGGTCCTCGCGGTGATCGAGCATGCCGGGCACCTCGTGTATGGACTGGTACAAACTACCTCCGAGCGCCACATTAATCTCTTGAAAACCGCGGCAGATACCGAGCACGGGAATATTAGCTTCGATTGCCATCGCGATAAGAGGTAGGCAGGTCGCATCGCGCGCCGAGTCTCGAAGCCCATCGGTTGTAGGATCACCCGCGTAGTGGTATGGCGCAATATTACTGTGCGATCCGGTCAACATCAAACCATCCATCTCATGCAGGTAAGTCGCCAACAAATGCTCATCGGCGATCGCCGGAATTGCTATGGGTAGCGCCTGCATACCCTCAGATATCGCCCGCAAGTACTTGTCGCCAACGGCATGAAAGGGGAGCGAACCGAGCATTTTGCAATCTGCAACCGTGCCTATCTTCAACATGACGCTATAGTCCAAAAATAGTGCTTAATAAAAAACCGCGTGCGCTCTGGCAATAGCTCACCAGATATTGCCAGCACGTTGGCCCTTAGTGCCTGTCTCAAGCGCTATTCTCAGCGCACTCATACATCGACACTAAAAAGTCTCAAACGTACAAAAGTTCAATGACTAAAATAGGTTTATCCATGATATGTTTACCGAAAACATATCAGCGACTTTTTATAAAAACCGAATTAATCTTCAGTTTATGGAATTTTTGTACTAAAATCAACTTAACACTTTTCATCGCAATCATGAGGGCGCGACGTGTCGACGACCATGACATCGCAGCAATTTGCAGAGTTTGAAAACTTTATGCATGAAAATCCAGACATCGATACTATCGAGGTCCTGGTAACTGACTTGAATGGTATTTTGCGCGGTAAATGGTTACCTCGGGAGCACTTACAACGCGTCCTAGAGGGCAACTTTAAAATGCCATTGTCCGCCGTAACCGCAGATATCTGGGGTCGTGATGTTGCCTCTCTGTGCGCCCAGACAGGTGATGGCGACGGCATCTGTCGACCGGTCGCCGGAAGTCTAAAACGTATCCCTTGGCTGTCGTCACCGACCGCACAATTGCTATTAAAAATGACTACGGAAGATGGTGACCCTTGGGGCTGTGACCCCCGCGTCGTGCTCGAGCGCGTAGTCGATCGCTATCGCGCCCGCGGTTGGCGCGCAGTAACCGCCGCCGAATTGGAGTTCTATCTATTTTTGGAACGTGCCGATCACTGCGGTGCGCCGCAATTGCCAGCCACCCGCAGCAACGGTCACTGTCAAATTGGCGGCCAAATTTTTAATACTGACACCATGCATGAATATGCAGAGCTGTTGCACGCCATCCGGACAGCTTGCCGCGACATGAAAGTGCCATTAGATACCATCGTCAAAGAACTTTCACCGGCGCAATTCGAACTCAACCTGCAGCATGTCGACGACCCACTTGTCGCCGCCGATAATGCCCAATGGCTAAAACGAACCATAAAACACATTGCTCAGCAGCACGGCTATATCGCTTCTTTTATGGCGAAACCACTGGCCCACTTGGACGGCAACGGACTGCATGTGCACGCGAGTATCGTCGATACCAATGGCCACAATCTATTCGACGACGGTACTCCCGAGGGCAGTCAAATCCTGCGCAATGCAGTGGCTGGTTTACAACAGACGATGGCAGAAACATTTTTATTGTACGCACCACATATCAACTCCTACCGGCGCTTTAAAAGCGGAAGCCACGCGCCGGTAGCGCCGACCTGGGGCTACGAAAATCGCGATGTAGCGTTGCGCATCCCTAACGGTGACCATAATGCACGACGAATTGAGTGTCGCGTTGCTGGCGCCGACGCCAACCCCTATTTAGCGTTGGCAACAATTTTAGCCAGTATGCTTTGGGGCATTGAACACCAACGCCAACCGAGCGAACCTCAGACCACTGGTTACACCGAGCAAAAACCGAGTCTGCCGCGCCATTGGTTTGAGGCATTACAAAACTTTGAGCAGTCAACTCGCATTGGAGAAATGTTAGGAGAAGATTTTCAACGCGCCTACGGCGCTATAAAACAGGCTGAACAACACGAATTTGAGGGCTTGATCAGTGCCATGGAACACGACACCTATTTAGTTTTGTCCTAGTGGATATTCAGCGGAGTTATCAGACCGATGTCTAGCCAGCGCCAAGAAAAATTGAAGACCTCCCTCAGCCAGCGCCGCCGTCCAGTGCAACAACGCTCTCAGCAACGTGCTCGACAGATTCTAGAAACCACTGCTCGGCTATTGGAAGAGGTTGGCATCGACGACCTGACCACTGTTCTGATCGCGCGTAACCTGAATATTTCCGTGGGCTCGCTGTACCACTATTTCCCCAATAAGCACGCTATTCTATACTGCCTCGGAGAAGCTTGGCTCGAACAGATGACGATCGCTATGAACAGCATGGAAAGTCTCGACATCGAAGGTTTAACGCTGGCCGGCTTT
>CESJ01036602.1_pt1 | contig 20735 bp, 19 predicted proteins | sample 356311 | NCBI WGS metagenome assembly CESJ01 (sample SAMEA2621487, study PRJEB7988) | marine metagenome | biome: marine biome (ENVO:00000447); feature: surface water layer (ENVO:00002042); material: "saline water (ENVO:00002010), including plankton (ENVO:xxxxxxxx)" | depth 5 m
GGGGGTGCGCGTGTCGAGGGTCTTAGAATCATTTTCCATGAACGTTTCCTTATTTTACTCACCCTAGCAGGGGTGAGTAATTTTGCAATAAATAACAGCCATTTAGATTAAAAATTGTGGGCGATGCGATGATTTTTCTGCGCCAAGACACTGTGATCTAGTTCTTTTGGGGTATTTGATTTTGTTGTTACGATCGTTATATTGAGCGCAGCACCGATTTGATCCCGATTGCTGGGGTGCTCTATAAATACCTGCTAAACCGGAACGCTAACACGACCCGATTTGGCATTGCTGTATCGGGTTTTTTTGTAAATTTATAATCTATGGGCCGAATATTTGATATCCAGATTTTGCGCCCGCATTTTGCGAAGCACTAAAGTGGAGTGAACATGCTTATTCGCAAGCACAACGACAGTCCGTTATCGCGACAAAAAACTGCACCCGAGCACGGCCGGCATTTTGAGGTGGCGTTTTGGTCGAACCGCGAGAGTATTGATTTCCATCACGACACGGTGCTACCCGAGCGCGGCCTGATTTTGTTTGGTCAATCTAGCCGTTCGCGCGTCGAGGTCAGCGACGATCCCGAGTGATACCCTGTGCGCCTGCGCGCGGCTACTGCGGTGCGGATTCGAGGCTACCTAGCGCGGCACTGAATGCGCTAACCGACTGTTGGATAAACGTTCAGTTCGATAGTTTGTATCGCTCACTAAACCGCTATATGAATCGCGCTCAAACGCTGCGCAGAACGCGCAGCGCCTTGGCAAAGTTCTCGGCAATCACCTCTTCGTCGTTGTGGTGTCCTGCCTATATACGCCATTTTCCGTTAACCATAACGTCGGCGATCGGCCGTTCGCTGGGGCTAAACAGTAAGTTGTCGAGCAGATATCGGGGTTCGAGATCGGCGCGTTCTGGCGGCCGGTCATCGAGCACCAACAGATCGGCGCGACAACCATCGGCGATGGCCCCAGTCGGCGCATTGATCGCGCATCCACCGCCGACTGCGCAGTTGCGGTAGAGGTGGCTGCCGGTGTGCATATCGTTTTTGCCCGTGGCGACATTGCGGCGGCCACTGGCTAGGCGTTGGCCATATTCGAGCCAGCGCATCTCCTCGAAGGGATCGATCGCGCTGTTGCCATCGGAGCCAATAGCAATAGATCCACCAGCCCGCAGATAGTCATCGAGTGGAAACAAACCATCGCCGAGATTAGCCTCGGTGGTTGGGCAGATGCCTACGGTGGCACCCGTCGCAGCGAGGGCGGTGGTTTCTTCCATGGTCATATGGGTGGCGTGAATTAGGCACCAGTTCGAATCGATCTTATGGTTGTTTAAAAGCCACTCTACTGGACGCTGGCCGAGTATTGCCAGTGATTGCTCGACCTCGCGCAATTGCTCGGCGACGTGGATGTGAATCGGCCGTTGCGGGTGCGCGTGAATGAAGTGTCCGAGCGCTTGATCGATGGCTTCTGGAGTCACCGCGCGAAGACTGTGCAAGGCCATGCCGACGCAGTGCTGAGGTTGGTCGGCGCAGTAATTACTGGCCTCTCCGTGCAATTTAAAATAGTCATTGAGGCTGTTTCCAAAGCGTTTTTGCGCGTCCAGCAGGCCTGCGCCACCAAATCCCGAGGCCATATAGAGAACTGGCAGCAGCGTCAGGTTGATGCCGCTGAGATTGGCTGCGTCGATAATCGACTGCGATAGTTGGCTGCGGTTGGCGTATCGCGTGCCGTCGGGTTGATGGTGCAGATAGTGGAATTCGGCAACGCTGGTGTAGCCGCCTTTGAGCATTTCTACGTAAAGTTGCGACGCGATTGCGTGCAAGCCTTGCGGGGACACCCGGTTGGCATATTGGTACATGGTGTTTCTCCAGCTCCAAAAACTATCAGTGTGCGACATTCGGTATTCGGACATGCCGGCCATCGCGCGCTGAAAGGCATGACTGTGCGCGTTGGCGATGCCTGGCAGCACCGTACCTAAATGCTGGTCGCCGGGTTCGGCGATGGCTCCGGCGCGAACGTTGGCTATGAGACCCTGATCGGTCACTCGCAATCGAACATCGCGGGCCCAACCGGTGGGTAAAAAAGCCTTGGAAATAAAATAATCTTGTGCTTTCATCGACGCGCACTACCGTTGTCTTAATATTGTTGTTTTACTACTATAGCCTATACTTGTATAGACAGGAAAGGGCTGACCGGTGACCCTAGATGATCGATAACAACCAGACGATTGGCCCGCTGTACCAAAAGGTCAAAGATCACGTGGTCAATAAAATTGCCGCTGGCGAGCTGTTGGCCAACGCGCGAGTACCCTCTGAGAACGAACTGGTAGAGCTTCTTGGGGTCTCTCGCATGACCGCAAATCGGGCGCTCAAAGAGTTGGCAGCCGAGGGCTTGGTGACTCGCATTGCCGGCGTGGGTACCTTTGTCGCCGCGCCGCGCACCAACGGGCATTTGCTCGAGGTGCGCAATATCGCTGAGGAGGTGCGCGAGCGCGGCCATAACTACAGTAATCGGGTGGTCAGCCACCGATCGGTAGCTGTGACCCCGAGCATCGTTGCGGCAATGGAATTAGCGGAGGGGGTGGCCGAGGTTTACCACAGTCTCATCGTGCACCTCGAAGACGGCCGACGATTGCAGGTCGAAGAGCGGTTGGTGAACGCCGAGGTCGCACCCGACTACATCGACATCGATCTTGACGAAACGACACCGGCGGCTTACCTACTGGCCAAGTTGCCGTTGCACAAAGTCGAGCACACAGTGCGCGCCGCGATGCCCAGTGCATCGATCAAAAAATTCTTGCAGATGGCTGACAACGTGCCCTGTTTGATCCTTGATCGACGCACCTGGTCATCGGGAACCTTGGTCTCTGTGGCTCACCTGTACCATTGCTCGCAGTCGTTTTCATTGACAGAAACATTACAAAAAGACGGCTAACCCGGGCGCTTCAGAGGCCTGGGAATAGGGCCTAACGGTGATGTATAATGACACCATCCTTGACCACCGATTGGGCCATATTACCCCCTAACCAATAGCTTAACTCGGCCGGTTCGCGGACATCCCAAACCACCATATCGGCGGCTTTTCCAACTTCCAAAGAGCCAATAGTGTCGGCCATGCCGAGCGCGCGAGCGGCGTGTAGCGTCATGCCCCACAGCGCTTCGCGGGGGGTCAGATTAAATTGCGTACATCCTAGCAACATCATCAGACGTGCTGATAGTGCTGGCGAACTGCCGGGATTAGCGTCGCTGGCAAGCGCCATGGCGACACCGTGCTTGCGCAGCAGCGCCACCGGCGGTGGTTGGGTCTCGCGGAGCATCAAATATGCGCCGGGCAGGAGTACGGCGACGCTGCCGCTGGCGGCCATGGCGCGCGCGCCGTCTTCGTCGAGGTACTCGAGATGGTCGACCGACAACGCCCCATAACGCGCTGCAAGTTGCGCGCCGCCGCTGTTGGATAGCTGTTCGGCGTGCAATTTGACCGGTAGCCCTAAACCCGCAGCGACCTGATACAAACGCTCGATCTCGTCCGACGTAAAGGCGATCCCTTCGCAGAATCCATCGACCGCATCGATCAGTCCAGCAGCGTGCAAGCGAGGCAGCATTTGCCGGCACAATAAATCGATGTAGCCGTGGCGGTTGGCCACGTATTCGGGGGGCAGGGCATGGGCTCCTAAAAACGTCGAAACGATAGTCACCGGTGATATTGCTCCGAGTTTGCGCACCACTCGGAGCATTTTTTCTTCGTCCGCGATGGTCAGTCCGTAGCCGGATTTTATTTCCAGGGTGGTGACGCCATCCTCGATCAAGTACTGCAGTCGGCTTTGGGCTGTGGTCTGTAATTGTTGGTCGCTGGCAGCGCGGGTATTGCGTACCGTGCTGATAATACCGCCGCCGTCCTCGGCGATTTGTGTGTATGACTGACCCTCAAGGCGCAGTTTAAATTCGTCGGCACGATGGCCGGCAAACACTAGGTGGGTGTGGCAGTCGACGAGGCCGGGGGTGATACAAGCATGCTCAACATCATGCACCTTGATTGCCATGTCTGTTGCGCCATGGGAAAGGTGTTCCATGGCGCAAATCATACTGATGACCCCGTCGCGGCAGCCGATGGCAGCGTCTTCGAGCGTTTCTGGTAGGCCCTCCTCGGTGATGACGGTAAGCGTTGCATTAATCCATAGGCTATCGTGTAGACTCATCGATGGGATCTCGCAGAGAGTGAGTTGGCAGTGATTGTGTGCGTTGCGAGTATAGAGTATGTTTACTTGTATATACAACAATGTACAGTTAATCTATGCCCACCAAACAACGAGGTAATGGGATGAAACGTCCACCATCGAAAAGCCGCGCCCGGGTGGTCAAATCACCGACTGGCACGCAGATGACCGCCAAGCACTGGACCACCGAGGCGCCGCTGCGTATGTTAATGAACAATTTACATCCAGATGTTGCTGAAAATCCAGATGAACTTGTGGTTTATGGTGGTATTGGCAAGGCCGCCCGGGATTGGGACTGCTTCGACAAAATTGTCGAATGTCTGCGTGATCTAAATGATGATGAAACCCTGTTGGTGCAGAGTGGCAAACCGGTGATGGTGGCTAAAACCCATACCGAGGCGCCGCGAGTATTGATTGCCAACTCCAACCTAGTACCGCAGTGGGCCAACTGGCAGCACTTTAATGAACTCGACCGCAAGGGACTGGCGATGTACGGCCAGATGACAGCGGGTTCGTGGATCTACATTGGCAGCCAGGGTATCGTTCAAGGTACCTATGAGACCTTCGTTGAATTGGCCCGCCAACATTATGATGGCGACTGGTCGGGACGTTGGATTCTGACCGCTGGGCTTGGTGGTATGGGCGGCGCGCAACCGCTCGCCGCGAGTTTGGCAGGGGCCTGCAGCTTGACCATTGAGTGTCGCCAGAGCCGTATAGACTTTCGTCTGCGCACCGGTTATCTGGATAAAAAGGCCGACACTCTGGATCGAGCAATGGCGTTGATCGATGCGGCTATTGCAGCCGGCGAGGTGGTGTCGGTCGGGTTGCTGGGCAACGCCGCAGAGATTTTACCGCAGATGGTCGCGCGGGGTATTCGGCCCGATGCGGTGACCGACCAGACTTCAGCACACGACCCAATCCACGGTTATCTGCCTCTCGGTTGGAGCATCGAGCGCTGGCACGCTTTGCAGGCGAGCGACCAGGCGCAGGTCAGTGAAGCGGCTCAGAAGTCAATGGCGCTGCACGTTGGGGCGCTATTGGATTTTCACGCCCAGGGTGTTCCGACCTTTGATTATGGCAACAATATCCGCCAGCATGCGCTCGATGCTGGCGTCACCAATGCGTTCGATTTCCCGGGGTTCGTGCCAGCCTATATTCGACCGCTGTTTTGCCGTGGCGTGGGGCCCTTCCGGTGGGTTGCTTTGAGCGGCGATCCGGAGGATATTTACAAGACCGATGCGGTCGTTAAGCGCCTTATTCCTGACGATAAGCATCTTCACAACTGGCTGGATATGGCGCGTGAACGGATTCGGTTTCAGGGCTTACCAGCGCGTATTTGTTGGGTCGGTTTGGGACAACGCCAGCGCTTGGCGATGGCGTTTAATGCCATGGTCGCCAGCGGCGAGTTGAGCGCGCCGATAGTGATTGGTCGCGATCACCTCGATTCGGGATCGGTGGCAAGTCCCAATCGCGAAACCGAAGGCATGCTCGACGGTTCCGATGCGGTGTCTGACTGGCCGCTCTTGAATGCGCTGTTAAACACAGCCAGTGGTGCCACATGGGTCTCGATTCACCATGGTGGCGGCGTCGGCATGGGGTACTCGCAGCACGCCGGTATGGTCATTGTCGCCGATGGCACCGAGCAGGCCGCGGTTCGGCTCGAGCGAGTGCTGTGGAACGATCCGGCCACTGGTGTGGCTCGGCACGCCGATGCCGGCTACGCGGATTCAATTGACTGTGCCGCCGAACAGGGTCTCAATATACCGATGCTGCAGGACTCAGCAGCGGTCACTAACACCTGACAGGACGTCTAGCTTTGCAACCATTAACCCGTTCCCTAAGCATCCAGCCCGGCGCAGTGACGCTGGCGCAATTGCGCGATATCTATAGTGATCAACGCCCCTTTGAGTTAGCCGCTAGCTGTTGGCAAAAAATAGCTGCAAGCCATCGCGCGGTCGCCGAAATCGTCGCTTCTGGCGTCGCGGTCTACGGTATCAATACCGGATTTGGGCTATTGGCACAAACCCGTATCGCGGACCATCAGTTGGCGTTATTGCAGCGCAATTTAGTCCTTTCCCATAGCGCTGGTGTTGGCGCTCCGATGGATCCCGCGGTGGTCAAATTGATGATATTCCTCAAGGTTGCCAGCCTTTGCCACGGCCATTCTGGGGTCCGGGCCGAGGTCATCGAGGCGCTGATAAATATCTATCATCAGGATATTGTGCCGTGCATTCCGAGCAAGGGCTCGGTGGGCGCATCGGGGGATTTGGCGCCGCTCGCACACCTAGCTGCGGCGTTGCTCGGGGTCGGTGATGTGTGGTTGCGAGGGCAACTTATGCCGGCGGCTGAGGCGCTAAAGAGTTGTAGTTTAGAGGTTCTCGAACTCGGTCCCAAAGAGGGTTTAGCGTTGCTTAATGGCACCCAGGCGTCCACTGCATTGGCGCTTGCGGGCCTGTTCAAAGCCGAAAATGGGCTGGCCGCAGCCGTCGCAGTCGGTGCCTTGGCGGTGGATGCGATGAAGGGGAGTACAGTGCCTTTTGATCCGCGTATACATGCCTTGCGTGGCCAACCTGGTCAGATTGCGGTGGCAACTAAGTATGCCGATTTTTTACACGGCAGCCAGATTTTAAAATCCCATGTCGACTGTGGCAAGGTTCAAGACCCCTATTCACTGCGCTGTCAGCCGCAGGTGATGGGCGCCTGTTTGGACATTATCAACAATGCTGGGAAAACTTTGCAGATCGAAGCGAATGCGGTGACCGATAACCCATTGATCTTTGCCGACGAGCTCGAGGCATTGTCGGGGGGTAATTTTCACGCCGAGCCGGTGGCTTTTGCCGCCGATAGTCTCGCGCTGGCGATCGCCGAAATTGGCTCGCTGTCTGAGCGGCGCATGGCTTTGCTGGTGGATCCGCATATGAATGGTGGCCTGCCTGCTTTTCTAGTCGACGACAGCGGACTCAACTCGGGATTTATGATTGCCCAGGTGACCGCGGCTGCGCTAGTGTCGGAAAACAAAAGCCTCGCTCACCCGGCGAGTGTCGATAGCATTCCGACCTCGGCCAATCAGGAAGATCATGTCAGTATGGCGACATTCGCTGCCCGTCGCCTATCCGAAATGGCGAAAAACACCGAGTATGTGATTGCCATCGAATGGCTCGGTGCTGCACAGGCGGTTGAATATCACCATCCGCACGCTACCTCCACGGTCCTGCGCCGGGTACTCGACGAGCTTCGCCGGGCCGTGCCACGTTACCACCGCGACCGTTTTTTTGCGCCGGATATCGACGCCGCTCAACGGCTGATCGAAGACGGTTATTTTTATCCGCTACTGCAGGATATATTGCCATCTGGGGTCGACCGATCGTGAGCTTACTAACCTTGGTAGAGCGCGATGGGCCGCTGCTGGTCAATTTCCCCCATTCCGGTATCGAAGTACCAGCGTCTATCGAGGCATCCTTTACCGCAGCCGGCAGAGCGCTGCCAGACACCGACTGGCTGTTGCCTGAACTTTATGATTTTCTGGCCGATTGGCCAGTGACCACTCTGACAGCAAATTATTCACGCTACGTGATTGACCTCAATCGATCGAGCTCCGGCGATGCGCTCTACCCGGGAGGGAGTGAAACCGAGTTATGTCCGACCACTACGTTCGATCATCAGGCTATTTATCGTCGCGGTCTGGCGCCTAGCATGCAGCAGGCGGCGCGGCGAGTTGAGACATACTGGCAGCCCTTTCACAACACGTTGATTGCGCAGTTGTCGCGTATAAAGGCGCGTTACGGTTATGCCCTGTTGTGGGATGCTCATAGCATTGCCAGTCGGGTACCGCGGTTCTTCACAGGTCGCTTAGCGGATTTGAATTTGGGTACCGACGATGGCAAGTCATGCGATGAACAAACCGCGCAGCGGGTATTTTCAAGCATTACTCAGAGCGATTATTCGACCGTCCGCGATCAGCGCTTTAAGGGCGGCTATATCACACGGCATTACGGTTGTCCTAAATCCCACGTACACGCCTTGCAAATGGAAATTTCGCAACGTGCTTATCTGCACGTGTCCGATCGATCAGGTTACCACACCGATCCCGCACGGCGGTTGCAGAAAACGCTAAAATTGGCGCTCGGCACACTCCTTGATAGCGCGTTTAGATCCGCCTAACGACTTATTAAATCGATGTATCAACCTGGCCGGTTGATTTTTAGATCGGCTATTGACCGCAAGCTGTTTTTATAAATACTATATGATCGTGAGTAGCTAATGTCGATCTGGCGGCCATGACGGTTGCGCGTGTCATTGGCCCCACCCCGTTTCTTCAGGAGGTATCGAATGAGTCAAGTAGAGCAAAATAAAGAGGCGATCGAAGCCAATAAAAGCAAGATTACCAACATTAAAGCCATTGTCATAGGCAACCGCGCTTCACTATATCAATCGCGTTCGATGATCGAAGAAAACCGTTTGATGATCCTCAGTAATTATGCATCGGCGTTCATGGGAAATCGACAATTGGCCAATCATAATACCGATGAGATAGCTGACAATAGGCGGGCTATCCTAGACGAATATGCCCCCGAAAATAAGGTTGAAAAAAATTGTATCGACGCGACCATTAATCAGTCGACCTTGGATTTTTTAGCCCACCGCTGTGAACTCAATACGTCGATGCTCGATATCAGCGAGAAAATGGCGTCCATCAACGCCCAACTCATTGCCGTCAACCAACAAATAATGCAGGCCAACGAGACGATTGTTGACTTTAATTCCGAGCAAATCGCGCGCAATCACGATTTGCTCGAGGGTGGCTCGAGTCCATCACAGGCGACTGTTCAGAGCAATCAAGCGTTAATCGAGGGCAATGCAATCGTTGCGGAAGAGCTCAGCGCCAACGCCAGCGCCAACGCCGAGCGAATCCTCGATGTGATGCAAGAGTCGATTGAAAATACTGAGTTGTTGATTGAAAATAAAACGCAAATCAACGCGCGGCGCGATTCCATTATGGTCAACCGTGGTCGCATGTTAGACAATCGAGCGCGCATTAAAAAATAGTATTAACCGCCGGTCTGAGCGGGCCGGAGGTTATAGCTGTCAGCTAATATTACGGGAGGAAAAGATATGATCGAGCGGCCCGAATTTGAATCACAGTCGATAGATTTTAGCGCGGCAGACCAAGCGGTGGGCAGCACTGACTCGGTGCAGACGGCAGCGCGACAATTAGCGGCGACGCGAGTGATTCACCAGCGCATGGCGTTTCACAACGGCAGCCTCTATGAGGGCGAATTTGTCGATGGCCTGTATCATGGCAAAGGCACTTTTACCTGGGTTCTAGGAACCGTCTACGAGGGTCAGTGGGCGGCCGGGAAACGCAACGGTGTCGGTACTTATACGCATTGTAGTGGTGCGATATACAGCGGTGACTGGGTCGATGATATACGCCATGGTAGGGGGCGTTACACCTACCCCGATGGGTCCGTTTATGAGGGCGATTGGCAGCGTGGTAAGCGCACCGGGCAGGGCATATTGAGGCACGCCAGTGCGTCCGTTTACGAGGGGCAATTTGTCAACGGCAAGCGCCATGGAAAGGGCACCTCGACATTGGCCGATGGCGCTGTTTATGAGGGCGATTGGCACGATGGCAAGCTCAATGGCAGAGGCGGTTATCGCTACCCAAGCGGCGAGTCATATCAGGGCGAATTCGTCGATGGCAAGCGCCACGGTTTGGGTATCTATACCTCGGCTAAGGGCGTTGAGCTTGAGTGCGCATGGATCAAAGGCGCGCGGGCCGAGAATGGCGGTTAATGACCCGATTGGAGCGGCTTAATCGGCGCCGAGTGCGCTGTTAATGAGGTCTATTATTTCGCTGATTTGCGCTGTTGAATTGCACAGATGCGGTGATAATCGGATTCCCTTGGCACGGCCGTCAAACTGTACGTTGTTGTGTTCGAGATATTCGGTGACTGCGCTGTGCCGTTCGCCGAAGTGAAAAATCAGGGTTCCGCCGCGCTGCTGATGCGCACGCGGGGCTACTAGGTGGGCCGGATCCATGTGCTCGAGGAGATAGCGACTCAGCGCGACATTATGGGCCTGCGCCCGCTCGACGCCCTGCTGATTGATAAATTGTAGGCTACTGGCAGCGACTAAAAATGGGTATACCGATGGTGTACCACCCCAAAAACGCAATGCATCTTTGGCATAGCGAAATTGGTTGATGTCGAATTCAAATGGCGATTCGTGGGAGAACCAACCAACATCCCGAGGTTCGCAGTGCTCGATCATCGCTGAATCCACCCATAAAAACCCTGCGCCAGGCCCGCCACTCAGCCATTTTACGCAGGAACCGACGATAAAATCAGCCTGCCACTGTGTCACATCAATCGGGACGATACCCACCGATTGAGCGATGTCTACCAACGATACTATGCCTTTGCTGCGCGCCAATTCAGTAATCTCAGCGATCGGTAATCTACGCCCAGTGTTGGACTGTACGTGGGTCATCAAGCACAGGCCGACATCATCGCTGAGGTACTTTTCCCAGGTTGCTAGGTCGAGTAGGTCGGCATCGCTCGGCAGGTAGCGCAGTTGATAGCCGATGTGTTGGGACTGCTGCAGTGCATAACCGACCGACGGAAAATCGTCTTGGCTGAGTAAAATGATGTTTTTGGATTGGGTAGCGGGTAGCGAGAAAATGACCTTTCCGACCGCGCTAGAGATGTTGGTTTGCGGGCAGATATTTGCTATTGATGCGTGCAGCAAGGCTCCCAGTTGGCCTCGAAAGTCATCGATACCGGCGAGCCACTGCGGCCATATATTGCTATCGGCCTGTCGCCATGTCTGCCAATACGCGGCGTCAGCGTCGCTTTGAGATTGCACCAGGGGCAATCCGATCGAATGGCTCAGCAAATAGATACCGCGCTGTTCGATATAGTGATGACCGATCATTGTAGGTAGCCTCTGAGTTGTTGAATGTCAGCGTAACGCGTTGTGACGTTTTCGGCATCGCCGCTGGCGGAACGCATGTCACAGAGTTTTTTCAAACTTCTCAGTAGTACCTCCAGTGGTGGCCCACTGGCGGTCAAATCGGTTTGCTGGGCATGCCCACCGCTGTCTGCGGGTCGTTGGATAAATTTTTCTACCAGTTGGTGATGGTGCTGTTGGGCAATTTTTCCGTGGGCCTCGCAAACCGCTAAAAACGCGCTTAGATTGGCTTGAAACCAGTCGTCGTTGCGACGTTCACTGTCCACCGCTAAAAAATCGTCGAGTAGGCTTCTGCGTCGCATACAGTCGCGCAACACCAGCTGGTCCTCGGGGCGCATAAAGAGAAACTTATCGACCAGCAATTGGGAGTAATAAGGATCGTCGGCGCGGCACAGTCCGAGCAGCAAGTCGATGACGTTGATGCCGGAAAAGTCGCCAGCATTGGCGCCCCGATATTCGTGTAGCCCGACCCGATGAGGTCGATAGTAGGGGCGCACGCAATAGAAAAAACGATCTATATCGAGTTGCTCAAAGAGCCGTTGGTTTGAGTCGTAGACGTTGTCCAAGGCCACTTTGGCGGCGCTCAAAAGGTCATGGGTAATGGGGTGGGAGACGCCTAGTGGCAGGCAGTGTCGCAGGGCTTCAGAGGCGCGAATAAACGCAAAGACGCCGCGGGTGTTGAAGTCGATAAACAGTTTTTCGTCGTCCAAGTGGGTAAAGGTTTTATAACGACCATCGACCGCTCGGTTGTGGGTTTCTAGATGGCAGGACGCGAAACGTGGGATGACCCCCAGCGATGCACCTAGTTGCATCGCCAGTGCCGATGCCTCGTGAAGCGGCGAACGGGTTTCGCGGGATGGTTCGGTTATGTCATGCCGTCGGCAGGCAGCCATATACAACCCAACATCGCCCAGCAACTCAAAACCACTGTCAAAACCCTCGTCGGTGTTGCCCTCGGCCAGCAGGTCTGCGATCAGTATGCGGCCGTCTTCAACCAGTTTTTTCTTGATGCTTACCCCAAGGTCCGCTCTGGCTTCACGACCGGCAAAATATAACTCCTCCAGTTGGGTGTTCATAGTTTTAAAGTCCGACCGAATCCAGTCGTCGAGTGCGTTAGCCCTTGCCGTCATAGTCTTTGCTTTCGCTGTAAATCAGAGTGATGACAGCGTAGCAGAAAGACTGTGGTAGATTCGGGCAAATATCTCTCTATGAAATTATATTTGAGTGTGTTAATTTTATAATTCAATAATTATTAGCAGATTCCACTCACAATGACGATTAAATTGGATCATACTGACATTAAGATACTTTCCGCCTTGCAGCAAAATGCGCGGATTAGTAATGCCGAACTTTCGATCAAGGTGAATCTGTCGCAGACGCCTTGTCTACGGCGATTAAGGAAACTTGAGCAGAGCGGTTTAATCGAACAATACTCGGTGGTATTAAATCACCAGCGATTGGGAATCAATGTAGCCGCTTTAGTATTTGTCAAATTGGAGAAAAATACCTCGAGCAACGCGGCCGAGTTTGAGGATGCGATTGATCAATTGTCGGAGGTCACCGAATGCTGCACCTTGGCTGGTGCCCACGACTATGTGCTGCGCGTTTTAACCCATGATTTGACCTCCTTCGAGCGCTTTTTAAAAGATAAATTGGCCAACGTAAAAATGATCGAAGATATTCAGTCGACCATTATTCTCAACCAAGTGATCAATAAGGCACCGCCATTAACTTAGGCCATTGACCTGCAGTCGCAGCTCTTGGTTACGCGGTTTACCAACCCTCCATAGGGAGTGTTGGGGCGCTTGCAGGTTCCATCTAGTGCCTTGATGCGGTGTTAATAACACCGCGATTAAGCTGGTCGCGCTCGATCGATTCGAACAGCGCCTTAAAATTGCCCTCGCCGAAACCGTCGTCTTTTTTACGCTGAATAAATTCAAAAAATACCGGCCCTATCAGGGTTCCCGAAAAGATCTGTAACAGCAACCGAGGGTCATCTTGCTCGGTAGAGCCGTCGAGGAGAATGCCGCGGGTCTGCAACTCGTCTATCGGCTCGCCGTGCCCCGGTAGACGCTGCTCGAGCATTTCATAGTAGGTCTCGGGTGGTGCCTTCATAAACGGCAAGCCCTGGGTTTTGAGCTGGTCCCAACTGGCGTAGATGTCATCGCACGAAAAAGCGATGTGCTGGATACCTTCGCCGTTATAGGCGATTAAAAATTCTTCGATCTGGCCACCGCCGGTGGACTCCTCATTCAGTGGAATACGAATTTTCCCATCGGGAGCCGACATCGCTTTTGAGACCAGTCCGGTGTACTCGCCGCTGATGTCAAAGTAGCGGATCTGTTGGAAATTAAATAGGTCTTGGTAAAAGCTTGCCCAGTGATCCATGCGGCCGCGATAGACGTTGTGCGTCAGGTGGTCGATGACCTTGAGCCCACAACCTTCGGGGCGACGATCGACGTCGTCGAAGAACTCAAAATCGATGTCATAGATGGATTCACCCTCTTTATATCGATCGATTAAGTACAGTGGTGCGCCGCCGATCCCCTTGATCGCTGGGAGACGGAGCTCCATCGGCCCGGTGGGGATGTCCATGGGTTGTGCGCCTAGATCGAGCGCTCTGGCGTATGCTAACTGAGCATCTTTCACTCGAAATGCCATCCCACAAGCGGAGTCACCGTGCTCTTTGGAAAAATAGTCGGCGTGACTGCCACGCTCGTAGTTGATGATAAAATTGATATCATTTTGGCGATATAAGCGAACATCCTTAGAGCGGTGATCGGCGATGTGCGAAAAACCCATCATCTCAAAAATGGGTTCCAAAATACCTGATTTGAGCGCTACAAATTCAACAAATTCAAAACCATCGAGGCCCATGGGATTGCCTGTATCCATAATAATATCTCCTTTAATTGCGGCGGGTGGCAGATTGGCAGATCGAATCTGGCACGCCATTAGTTGGTTTGGCAACTAATATTGATTGCGTTCGCAACTAATGTCAAGCATCAGCCTCGAATGAAACAAGAGGATAAAACAATAGCACCCGTGCTGCAGTTGGAGCGCGACCTTCCCTATCGATTGTCGATTTTGTCGAATCGTATCAGTAACCTGATATCTGCAACCTAAAGCAGCAAGTTTGCCCTCAGCATCGCCGAGTGGCGCATCATGGCGGTGTTGGGTGAGTATCGAGATATCTCGGCCGGTCAGGTATCGAACAAGACGCAGATCGAGAAGTCGATTCTGAGTCGCGCGATCAATGAACTGCTGCAGCGTCAATTATTGTTGCGCGAATTTGATGCGGCGGGCCGGCGGCGATCGATGTTGCGTTTGACCGCCACCGGTCTCTCGCGAGGTGGTGCCTGTGTCGTACGATTACCAAGAGGCATTGTTAAACTGCTTTAGCGATGCCGAAAAAGAGCAATTTAGCGCGTTGATCGATGGTCTTTATCGTCATGCTTTAACGCTTCTGGTGTAAACGGTTTCGCGAGGTGTTGATCAACATGAGTCATGTGGGAGTGGCTTGCGAGCGAGCGGATTCACATCATTTTTGGTTGCCAAGTTCGCCGGCACCGACGTCCAATGCGATTTCACCCTCGCCCAATTGCATAAAATCTCGGGCATTGACCGCGTAGTCGATCGAGCCGTCGTCATTATAGTAAATCACCGTACCCTGACCAATAAACAGATATTCAGTCTCGACCTCGCAGCGCGCGTGAAAATGCTCAGCAAACAGCGGTTCAAAGCCATAAGTGCCGGCGGGTGCGCGTCCGGCATCATAAATTAACTCGCCTTTGGTGACGAAAAACTGCCCGTTGCCCTCGTGTCGATGTGCCTGAAAACCGGCGCCTGGTTGCATGTTGACAAACAGCACCCATTCACCGGTTTTTTCGCAGGTTCGCAATATTTGAAATTTGCTGCCGCCACCGCCATCTACCCATTCAGTGCGTTGGGTGTCGACCAGAATATCGCCCGCGATGGATTCAAATCTTCCGGGTTTGGTTTCTATGGCGGTGTGCTTGTCTTGGGTCATAATGCGGCTCTCGATTTTATACGCGCTTGATTGCAACGATGGATTGACCCTTGTGCGGACGGGTCAGTGTATTTATGTATGTCCAGTGTACGGCGTTTGTATAAGATTTAAAAATGATGCATCGGCACTACCCGTTGGGTGATGGAGTCGATGTTAGCGATGCATCGGTTGGCGCTGTGATGCGTTGTGGCGGGATGGACTAACCGAACGGCAGTGGCAGCGCGCGGGGTCGCACGGCGCTGCAGCGCCTGACGCTGAGGGTATTGATTCGATACGCAAACTAGCGACTGATACAGCAAATGTAAAATCAATTCATAGTATGATGATTTGCTGTGAGGTGTGATTGTATCGCACTCCAATCTGCGATTGCGATCGATTGCATGGCATCGATAAAGTGCCGACTGGCTTTTTAAAACTATCCGGAGAGTGAATTTGGAAGCGATACTTGGACAAATTAATGAGGTTATCTGGAGTTCGGCACTGATTTATTTGTGCTTGGGAAGCGGGTTGTATTTTTCGATTCGCGGTCGATTTTTGCAGGTTCGCCACTTTCGTCACATGCTGCGGATTATGTTCGAGGGCCGCAGTTCGGCGTCTGGCGTATCGTCGTTTCAGGCGTTGGCGATGTCACTGTCGGGTCGCGTTGGCACCGGAAACATTGCCGGTGTTGCCACAGCCATCGCGATGGGCGGGCCGGGCGCGGTCTTCTGGATGTGGGTGGTGGCTTTTTTGGGGGCCTCTACCGCCTATGTCGAGGCGACTTTAGCGCAAATCTATAAGGAAAAGGACGGCAACGGTCATTACCGCGGTGGCCCGGCATACTACATTGAAAAGGCTATGGGGCAGAAATGGTATGCTTGGCTGTTTGCCGTTGCCACCATCATTGCCATGGGCTTTTGTCTGCCGGGTATTCAGGCAAACAGCATCGTCGGAGCGATGAAAAATGCCTGGCAGATTCCACCCTTGGCGACGTCGCTAGTGATCGCTGTGGGTGTTGCGGCGATTATCTTCGGCGGCGTCAAGCGCATTGCACACTTTGCGCAGATCGTCGTGCCGGTGATGGCGGTGGCTTATATCGTTATCTCCTTTGTGGTGATGGCTGCGCACATCGAGCAGTTCCCGGCAGTGGTTAAACTGATCGTTAGCAGCGCCCTGGGTTTGGATGCCGGCTTTGGTGCCATTATAGGCATGGCGGTGCAGTGGGGGGTTAAGCGCGGGGTCTACTCGAACGAGGCCGGGCAGGGCAGTTCGCCCCATGCAGCGGCAGCCGCCGAGGTCTCGCATCCAGCGCGTCAGGGATTAGTGCAGGCCTTTTCGGTGTATGTCGATACTTTGCTTATCTGCACTGCGACCGCCTTTATGATCTTGATGACCGGCCTTTACAACGTCAACGGCGCCGATGGCGTGATGCTCTATCAGGGTTTGTCGGGGTATGAGGCCGGGCCGGCCTATGTGCAGAGCGCTTTTGATACGGTAATGCCGGGCTTTGGCAGTGGCATACTGGCGATTGCTCTGCTGTGCTTTGCCTTTACCACTATCGTCGCCTACTACTACATCGCCGAAACCAACGTGATGTACATCAATCGTAACGTCTACCGCCCCTGGTTGGTGGTGGGGTTAAAGGCGTTGGTAGTGACATCGGTGATTTACGGCGGCTTGAAGAGCGCAGATATTGCTTGGGCGCTGGGCGATATCGGGGTTGGTTTGATGGCTTGGTTGAACATTGTGGCGATTTTAATACTACAAAAACCGGCGCTGATTGCACTCAAGGATTATGAGGCGCAGTTAGACGCCGCCGATCCAGCCGAACAGGCGACGGTGGATCCGACCTTTGACCCTGCAGCGCTGGGTATCGAACGAGCCGATTTCTGGCTGCACAAGCGAACCGAAGAAAAACTTCGAGAACCGCTCGGGTAACCGGCGCACGCCTACGATGCCAATGGCTGCGGAACCCGCTATTGCTTGACCGAGCTAGCGCTGGTGCTGCTTGCTAGGTATTGCGCACATCGATAAAGGCGCGCATTTGCGCCAGTGCTTCGGGCATGTTTTTGCGCCCGAAGCCAATCCGGAAATGGTTGCCAGCGTAATCGTAAACGCTATTCGGCAGCGTGACGACGCCCTTCGCTGCGAGGAGTTCATCAGAAAAATCATAGGCCGGTTGCGAACTCTTTAATCTTACGAACCCGGTGCAACCGGCGATTGGACGAACCCACTCCAGAAGGTTTCGATAATCGTCAAAAAAATCATCCAGCAGCGCGATGTTGTGGTGCATGATGGCTAAATTGCGGTCGAGAATATGGTCTTTGTTGCGCAACGCAATCAGCGCTAACACCTCGGATGGTGCGCTGTTGCAAATCGATAGGTAGTGTTTGACATTGCTCATCGCCAGCAGCAGATCGCGATCTTGACAGGCAATCCAACCGACGCGTAACCCCGGCAAGCCAAAGGCCTTGGACATCACCCCGAGACTCAGACCTTTTTCGTAGAGACTGGCGATGGTCGGCAGTCGATGGCCTGCATCGAGCTCTAGGTATCTATAGACTTCGTCAGAAAATAGCCAGAGATTGTGTTTGCGTGCCAATTCGACCAATTGATGTTGTTGCGCATGGCTGAGCATGGCGCCGGTCGGGTTGTGTGGGTAGTTGATCAACAGCAATTTAGTCTGTGGTTTTATCGCCGCTGCCACTCGATCAATCTCTAGTTGCCAGCCAGCGCTGTGAGCGAGTTCGATCTGGGTGACATCGCACAACGAGGCGGGGATTGACTCGAGTGACTGATAGCAAGGGGTGACAACAATCGCATGATCACCGGCTTCGAGCAGCGCATGGCAGGCGCAGTAAATACCCTCCTCGGCGCCGGCAAACGACAGTATGTTGTCGGCATCGATGGCGTTACCATAGAGCCGCGCAACCTGCTCGAGCAGCAGCGGCATCCCGTATGGCTCGGTATAATCTAATGCTAGGTGGCCCCACATCTGGCGGCACTCATCGTCGGCCATAGCGAGAATTTCTTGCATACTATGAGTTTCAAGATCCGACGCGCAGAGCATATAGGGCGCTCTAAATTCCCGCGTTGATAGGTAGTCTTCGAGTTTAAATAACGCTAATTTTGACATTTTTCCTCCGTGCTTGGATGGCGAGTTATCAGGCCATGGTTTCGACGACAAATTCGCGCGGCGTAATCTGTCGGACAGATTATAAACAGCTAGCGCGATGTCGAACAGTGATAGCTCATGCAGTTTTATGTCGGTGTGATAAAACCCTAGCTGTGTTGTGTAACGAGATATTTTCATGGCTATTTTTACCCATACCTAAAGCACTCACAGCCGGCGACAATCTCCCGGTACCGCTAAGGCATGATCTCTGCATTGTCCAAGTACAGTTTACAGACGATCTAGGGATAACATTTTGTTGGTCGCCGCGAGCAATTTTTCTTTAGTTTCTGGCTCGCCCGAAGCGTGTCCTGCAGTTTCACTGATGATAAGTTCCGACAGCGGTAGCTCGCGTTGCAGCAACCACGCCTGATCAAATGGACAGACGATATCATAGCGGCCATGCACAATGGTACAGGGTAAGTGGACAATTTTATGACAGTTGTAGAGGATCTGATTATTGTCTAAAAAGCAATGATTGGCCATAAAGTGCGCTTCGTGTCGGGCCATTGTCCAACAGGATAGGTCGTCGGTATTGGCGGCGATATAGGCTTCGTCGGGTTGCAGCGTGGCACATCGTATTTCCCAAAGACTCCACGCACGGGCCACTGCCATCGCAGCATCTCGGTCATCGCCGGTCATTATTCGATGGGCACCAGTGATGATATTGCTATGGGTCGACTGCGGTAGTGCCTGTAAAAACTGTTGATAATAGTCGGGGAAAAGACGCTCCGCACCGCCACCTTCAAACAGCCACTGCGCATCTTCGGGGCGGCCTAAAAAAATACCGCGAAGCACCATACTTCTGACCTGTTGTGGGTACGCCTGGGCATAGATGAGCGCCAGCGTCGAGCCCCAAGAGCCGCCAAAAACATGCCATCGGTCGACGCCGAGGTACTTGCGAATACGGTTTAAGTCTTCGATTAGGCGTGCGCTGTCATTATTTTTTAAGCGACCGTGGGGCACCGAGCGGCCGCAACCACGCTGGTCGTATACAATGATGCGGTAGCATTTAGGGTCAAAGAAACGTCGGTCGTTGTTTGAACTGCCGCCTCCGGGACCGCCGTGGATAAACACCACGGGTTGGCCGTGCGGATTACCACATTGCTCGATATAAAGCTGATGGCCCTCGCCGACATCCAATAGAGAGTGCTGGTAGGGCTCGATGCGCGGATAAAAATCTTTCATAGGGTTGTGCTTCATTGGCGGATAATCTAGCGCATGCCGATGGGACGGCGCAGCGTTATGAAGAGCGCGCAGGGCACTGGTTTGTTGTCATGCGGTTCAACTCGTTACTCTAATAATTTACAGCTCTAGTGATTTAACGCTCTGAAATGCATAGCTCTGAAATCCATAGCTCTAGCAATTCACAGCTCAATTAGAGGATGCTTTGTATCAAGGTTGCATGCCGCTCTAGCCTATGGCGCGATGCTTAGGACTCGAATTTGGTCGACAAAACGACATTGGTCAGGGTGTCTTTGATGCCCTCAAGCCCTCTAATTTGGTCTAGAACACCGTCTAACTCTTCGGTCGACTGAGCTTCTAAAATTACGATCAAGTCGTAGATACCGCTGACGGCATAGGCTTTAGTGATTTGCGGGAACTGTTTCAGCTTTATCACGGTCATGCTAATGGATTTATTCGACTCAAGCGTGGCAAGAACATGCGCCGATACCTTGCCACGGTTATAGTCATCACCGAGGATCAGCGAATAACCCTTGATGACGCCGCGTTTCTCGAGGCGCGTAATGCGATCCTTGACAGTCGAACGGGATAAATACAATTTGCGCGCTAATTCCGCGATCGAGATGCGCGCGTCGCGCCTCAGTAAACTTAGCAATTTTTTGTCGGATTCGTCTGTAATCATTTCGTCGGAATACCCGTGATTAGTCGCATACTTTAACCAAAGTATAGCAGTTCTGAGGATGTACTCTGAGAAATTCGATGATTAAACTAATTTCTTATTGATAGAGATTTTTTCAATAGGATTCCGAAACATTCTTTCGGTAAAAAAAATATATAAAACAATATTTTGAGGTCTAATTATGAATCCTTCTTCTAGGTTTGTAGTGATTTTTGGTTGCCGAAATAGTGCTCGGATGGTGGCCAGAATCTCTGGCTTTCGATGACAACTACGACTGCTCGTTGCCGACGTCGACCAAGCAAAATTGGCGCTGCTTACGCGGCGCTACAACATTGAGACTCTGGGTATCGACAGCGCTGATTCAGTCGCTATCGCCAACCTCGTTCGCGGGCAATTTGCGGTGTTAAATACCCTACCGACTGCAGTCGGTTATCAGGTCGCCGCAGCGGTCGCGGGCACTGCGACCCACTACCTCGACCTGTCTGAGACATCGAGGCAACCAGCAAATA
>CESJ01286725.1_pt1 | contig 20716 bp, 20 predicted proteins | sample 356311 | NCBI WGS metagenome assembly CESJ01 (sample SAMEA2621487, study PRJEB7988) | marine metagenome | biome: marine biome (ENVO:00000447); feature: surface water layer (ENVO:00002042); material: "saline water (ENVO:00002010), including plankton (ENVO:xxxxxxxx)" | depth 5 m
TTATAAATTTCATGGCTTGGTATTTTAATAATATTTTTATTAATTTTTTTTAGGAACGGTAAATCATCTTCATTAAAAATTGACGTGAAAAAACCAATTTTATTTTTTTTACAAATTTTTTTTAGAATTTGATGTTTTTTGTCTGATAATTCTGCTTTTAAATATATTTCTTTTCTACCATCATTATCCCATGAACCATTGACAAGATTTTTTACCTTCCATGTTTGAAACTTACAATAATCTGCTCCTGCTTTCTTTGCGGCTTTTATCATCTTTTCAGCTAGTTTCATATTTCCCATATGATTCCAGCCAATTTCAGCAATTAAAAAAATTTTATTTTCCATAATAATTTGAATACCATTCAATAAACCTTTTTATACCTATTTCAATTTTAATTTTTGGTTTATATTTTAATTCTACAAACGCTTTTTTATTACTTGAATGTGTTTTTGCCATTTCAGTTTTTTTATATTTAGTAAAAATAATTTTTGCTTTCTTTTTTAAGTTAAACTCTAACAACTTGATAAGATACATTAATTTAATTGGTTTCTGGTTGCCTAAATTATAAATTTTAAAATTAACTTTTTTTAATTTAAGACATTTAGTTATTCCATCTACAATATCGTCTATATAAGTAAAATCTCTAATCATTTTACCCTTATTAAATATCTGTATGGATTTATTTTCTAATATATTTTTTGTAAAAGAAAAAATTGCCATATCTGGTCTGCCCATAGGTCCATAAGCAGTAAAAAATCTCAGACAAATTACTGGAAAATTATACAAGTGATTATAGCTTTTTAAAAATACTTCACCTGCTTTTTTTGTGGCTCCATAAAATTGAAGTGGTGAACTCGTATCATAACTTTCCATAAAAGGAGCTTTCTTACTAGCACCATAAACACTACTTGAGCTTGCATAAATAAATTTTTTAATTTTATTTAATCTGGCTATTTCCATTAAATTAAATAACCCAACAACATTATTGTCCAAATAATCTCTTGGATTTTTTAAAGAATATCTAATTCCTGCTTGTGCTGCTAAATGAATAATTATATCTATTTTATTTTTTTTACAAAAATTATTTAATGAATTTTTATTTTTTATATCTAGCTTTTTGAATAAAAAATATTTTTTGAAATTACCTTTCTTTAATATTTTTATTCTATCTTTTTTTAATTGCGTTGAATAATAATCATTTAAATTGTCAATCCCGTATACATGCAATTTTTTTTTTAATAAATTCTTACAAAGATGATATCCAATAAAGCCTGCTGCCCCTGTAACTAATATTTTCATTTACTTGATAATTTTTAAAATTTGTTTAATATTTTTCACTATAAAGTCAGGTTTACAATTTAATTTTTCACTATAATTATTATCAATAAAAATTGTTCTACATTTAGCTGCTGCGCCAGCATCAATATCACGCCATCTATCTCCAACTACGTAACTTCTTTTTAGGTCAATATCAAACCTTTTTTTTGCATAAAACAGCATTCCTGGATTAGGTTTTCTAAAATAATTTTTTTCATCATCAGAATAATTTACTAAAATATCATCTAATCTTAGCTTTTTTTTTAAATAAAAGTTTATATTTTCTACATTAATTTTAGAGTTCTTTTTTCTAGTTACGTCTGGTTGATTAGTAAACAACATTAATAAATAATCTTTTTTTAAATGATGGCATACTTCAATTACTTCTTTTTTTAAATGTACTTGATTCAAATTGTTAAAAGATTTTGGTTTTGAGGATTTAGTGTTAGGAGTATCAATCAAAGTTCCATCTCTGTCGAAAAAAATACATCTCTTTGCTTTGATCATTGTAATTCTAAATTCGTTTAATATTTTAATAAAAATTACTTATTTACTGCAATTTTTCCATTTATTTTTATATAACTTCTCTTTTTTAATAATTTAACTTCTTGATCAGTAGCACAACTAAGTGCAAGTCTAATATTGTTAATCATATCTAATTTATTTTCTAAATCCATATTATTACATTTAGTACTATTTAATTTTAATAATAAAAAAGCCTTAGTTGCATCTAACGTTCTTTCACGATCATTATTTCCAAGCGCCCCACCATGATCACCTTGAATAATTATAACAGAATCTGGGTCATTTTGATTTATATATGTAATCAAATTTTCTATTTTTTTTAATACACATTGAAAAGCATCACTGTATCCTTTGGGATAAGCCTCTTTAGTTTTTGTTGGTTGTCTATATGTACAATTTGGATTATAGAGATAAGGGTCGTGAGGTGACATATGATGTATAAGAAAAAAATATGGTCCTGAATGAAGGTTTAATTTTTTACTTTTTTTTATAAACTTATCAATGGAATTATTTTCTTTAAATTCTGGATAGTTTATTTTGTAATTATAATTTAATTTAAGTCTAAAAATAATTGCTTCAACTGGGGTGTTAATTAAAAAAGTTCTTAATATATATCTATGCACTTTGAGTCTATTAATAAAAATTTTAAAATTATTCTTTTCTTTCTCTATACAAAAATTCAAATTATACTGCATGCAAGTGCCGGGATGAGGTGCTCCTTCCCAAAAAAATTTGTAATTTAAAGAATTTAATGTTTTAATTAATGGATAATTACGGACCAAATGAGGCTTCATAGTCTCTGGGAACATTTTTGATCTATCCAATGGTGTTACACTTTTTTCGTTATAACTATAATTTAGATTTAAAACTGATGTAAAACTAGTAAGTGTTGATGTGTAAGCCGACACACTATCATAGTATTTTAAATCATATTTATTAATAAATTCTTTAAAATGATCTATTTTAACTTCATATTTTTCTTCATAATTAGATAAAGTTGTCATACCATCAACAACTAAATAATAAATATTTCTTTTTTTTTTAAATTTTTGAGCCTGCAATTCATTAAATAAATTTTCATATTTAGACAATGTAATTGTTGGATAATTATATTTTAAAATAACTCCATATAACGATTGAGAAAAAATTATTATAAAATAACTAAAAAAAAAAATATGAAAAAAATTTTTAACAACTATTTTTTTAAAAGAGAAAATAATAATAACACTTATTAAAATAAGTATTAAAAAAGATAACTCCCCATCAAATTTTATATTTATTTTTGATAAAATATTTTGGAATAAATGATGTTTAAAAAAAAAATAAAATATTATTGAGAATATAATTTTAAAATCTAATTTTTGTTTATTAAAAAAAAAATCAGAAAAAGTTAAAGCTAAGAAAACTAAACATAAAATTAGTAACGAATAAATTATAAAATAAATAAATATTTCTTTAGTAAATTCACCTATATTTTGATTAAAAAACTCTAAAAAAGGTAATAATAAAATTGCAACATATAATCTTTTTTTTATAAAGTTATTATAAGAAAACATCAGCTAAAATTTATATATTGTTTTGAGTAGTTATATTTTTGGTAAAAATTTTATTAAATATTATATCTAAATCATTTTTTTTCATAAATGAATAGTATTTTCCTTTTTGATTTTGTGCAATTAATTCCATAAAATTGGAATCTATAATTTTACTAAACTGGTAACTTCTTAACAAAGGATCAAAAAAGCTAAACCAAATTCTATAAATTTCTTTTGTAGAATATTCTTTAAATTTTTCAAAATGAAAACCTGAAAATTTTAATTTATCACGACGAATAATTTTTCCTTCATCAATCATGGATTCCATAAAAAAGCTGCTTACACCTAAGTTTCCATAATTTTTGATTTGCCATAAAGATCCATCAGCACCCTTAACATCTGGTAAATACCCTGGGTGAATATGAAGAAACTGATGCTTTGTATTTAATACTTCCTTTAAAATTTGTTTACCTGTATTAAAAAAAATTGTGTTTGGAATCTTACCAAGTAGATTGATTACTTTTGGGCTATTAATATTGGCATCATTTGTAAAAGTTACTTTTTCACAAATATCAAAGAGATTATTAAAATTATACATTTGTTTACAGAATCCAGCTTCAAAATTGAAAAATTGCTCAAATTCATTTGTAAGTTTTAAAATAGTGTTGTCTTTTAAAAAATTAATTGCAAATGCATTTTTCTCTAAATAATTTTTTTTTGCAAAAAAATTTTTAAATAACGAGGTGGAATTTAACAAGTAAACTACATATTTTAATTTAATACCCCTGTTTCTTAAAATATTAATATATGATCTACTAATTGGATTATCATCAATTAATAAACCTATATTTTCATTCATGTAATAGATTTTTTTAATATATGATATACTCTATCTCTATCATAAAAATTTCCAAAATCATATTTTCCTTCATCATATATAGAATAATTTTTTTTTAATGACTCTACTATTTTTAAATAAGATAAAGGGTCTTCATATAGAGGTGAGTGTGACTCTAGTATTAATACCCCACCAGTGTTTAAAATCTCTAAGATTTTTAAAAAGTATTCTCCCGTCTCTTTTATGCCCTTATCATAGGTTGAGTGATTAGCTAAAGATAAAACTACATCAAACTTTGTATCAAAATTATATGTTATAAAATTATCACAAATAAACTCTAAATTAGACATATTAAAATAATTTTTTATTTCAGTAGCTACACTAATAACGTCTGAGTTGTGATCTATACCTATACATTTTTTATAAAGGTCATTTTGCATTATTGGGATTGCTCCAATATTAGTTCCAATATCTAATACAACTTTGTTATTTAGATAATCTTTTAATTTTAATTTTTCAATTCTTTTTTCAGTATTGCGTAGCCCTTTTAGTTTAATTAAAGGAACACTCTGATAAAAAAAACCTTCACCATAATCATAACTTTTTTCTCTTTTTTCACTAATAATATCAATTATTTTTGACCTTATTACTTTATGTTTATCAAGGGATACGATGTGTGAAAAATGATTATAGTAATTAATTAAATTGACAACTTTCATAATAATTACTTAAAAAAAATATTTGTCGTAAAAATTTTTAATTATTAATTTTTCATTCATACTATTAATTCCAATAAAATCAGTTATTTGTTTTATATTAGCAACATCCAAACTATGAGCAAGAATATTTCTTGCTACAATTTCTATTGGAATATCTTTAACAATTTGATGATTAATATTTCTTATCTTTTGTTTTGTATTAATCAGTATTGGAAATTTTTTTTTTATAATTGCATATTCTAAGAAGATACCCGACCAATCTGTAATAAGATCAGTATATAGGTCCAAATTTAATTCATTTTGGCAATCATAATTAATATTATTATTTATAAGTTCTTCTAAAGATATTTCTTTTTTCTTAATAGACATCGGATGGGGCCTCAAAACATAATCTATATTACATGACTCAAATATTTTTATTAATTTTATATGTAATTTTAGTGTATAAAAATTACTATGCCAGGTTGGAGCTATAAGTACTTTAATATTTTTTTTTAAATTGGTGCTTGAAACTTTCTCTTTTAGAAATTTATACCCTGATTTTAAAGCTTTAATTTTTTTTCCATATATTTGATTAATTTTTTTAATCTCATTATATTGATGCATGTTTACAGTCTGAACCACGTCAAATGCTAAAAAAGCATTTTCATCATATATTTTAGTTAAGCTAAGTGGTGAGTGTTGAATGTATATATATTTTGTTAATCTAAATTTAGATTTTTTAAAAATTGAATTTTCTAGATCTGGTGTTGATGTTATCAAAATTTTAAATTTTAACGTCATGAAAAAAAAGGTCCTAAAAAATGTTGATTTAAGAACAAAAATTTTTTTATTACAGTTATTTAAATCTAGTTTTTCAAATGAAAAGATTATCGAATTTTCATCCTTTTTTTTATCAATGTAAGGTTTTAGATATTGATATATGAAATAATTTTCAACAAAAAAACAATATTTTATTTTTTTTTGAATTCTTTTTAATTTAATGATGGTTATTATATCTGAAATAAAATCAATCAAGGTTTTTTCTTATAATTTGAATAATCCTCAATATCGTCAAACTCATACCACTTGCCATCATATTTGGTACATTTTATTTTTATCTTTTTTTTAATTATAAAATTTAAGAAACCAGTCAAATGTAATTTTTTATTTTTTTTTATGACCTCATATAAGTTCAAAATCTTTTTTCTATTTTCTCTATTTATCATTAAAATCCCCATAAATTGATATTGTACTTTTGATAAATCATGAATTTTTTCACCTATAGATTTTAAATTACTATTTTTATCAATTTTTAAATCTTCAGCATCTAGTTTTATTTCTTTATTTCTTTTTTTCCAAACGTCCTTCCAATTTTTTAATATTGGTAAGTGTATATCTTTTTTTTTTGTTAAAAGTTTTTGAATTATACTTTTATTGTAAATAATATCTGTGTATGAAAAAATAATATCATCATCAATTTTTTCAAGAGCTGAAATTAATGAATACAGCATTTCTCTAGAGTTATAATACCTATTGTATATAAAGTTTATTTTTTTAAATTCTTTTAATTCTTTCTTAATTTGTTCTGATTTAAAACCAACTACCACATTAATTCTTTTAATTTTCAAACCACTTAAGTTTTTGATCAAATTTTTAATAATAGAGTGATTATTAATTTTTAATAAACATTTTGGTTTACCTAATTCTTTATAAATTCTTGAACTTTTACCTGCTGCTAAGAAGACAATATTCATTATATATGAAGTGCTTTCTTAAAATAGCTATTTACAGCATTTTGTGAACTATTTGGCCTTTCAGGATGAAACATAAAACAATTAATGTTATCTTTATAGCTAGCTATCTCTATACTTTTGTCTACATGACTTGCTATATTTTTAAATTCTTTGGGTAACTTGTTAATAGAATAATTGTGATATGAGTTTACTCTTATAAATTTTTTTTTAAGGAAATTATTGTCAGAGAAATATATTTTGTGATTTTTTTTAACATGAAATTTGGTTTTTCTAGGTACGATACCAAAGTTAAATACAATTAATTGAAAACCTCTACAAATACCCAAAATTTTTATTTTTTTATTTTTATAATAATTTAGGAGTTTTAATTCTTCGTTGTCTCGGAACAAGTTTTCTTCATTTTTATTGAGGACATTTAAATCATTGCCACCTGTAAAAATAATCCCACTCAACTTGAAACTATTTAATTGTTTTTTAGAAAAACTATAACTGTAGGGTATTAAATTAATATTTAACCTTTTTGAGTAATCATACCAATCCTTTGATAATGTAAACTGATAGCCTCTTTTTTTAGTATAAGTAACAATTTGAGTAATTAAAAAATTTTTCATTAATTTACAATTTTATAGGTTTTTTGTTCACAGTCAAATTCAACCATGTTTGTTTCGCATATCTTATCAAAACCCTCCTCTCCAATTCCTATTATTGCTGGAATATTTAACTCTAAACATCTTATGGCCATATGAGAATTTGCTCCTCCATATTTTGTTATAAGCCCTTTAATTTGATAAGAGAAAATAAAGTCAAAACCAGGGTCTGCATTTTCTAATATTACAATTTTTTTATTTAATCTATTAAAATTGTTCATCTTGTTTAAGTAAATTAAATCACCTGAAATTTTTTTATTAGTAATATAATTTCCTCTACTAGATTTTATCTTGTGGCAGTAAACATCATTAGAGGAAGTTATAAAATCTGGAAACTTGATTTGCTTTAAAATTTCAAATGATTTTTTATTATTAACTATATCCTTTTTCAAAATTGATGCTAATTTTTCTGTCTCTAGCACACTATATGAGTCTAATATTTTTTTAATTGATACATATTGTAAATCTTTTCTATTAATTTTTAATTTTTTTCCAAATTTAATTAAATTTTCAAATATACAATTGATTGATTTGGAAAAAATAAACTTACCATATTCTCTATATTCAATTGATTTCTTTAATAAAAAAATGAATTCTTCAGCAGAAATATCTAACTTTTCTTTTTTGAATAAAATAGAAATTTTTTTTAATGTATCTTTATTTATTTTTGTTTTTTTTTGTATTTTTTTTTCATCATTTTTCTGTGATTTAGAAAAATATTGATTAAATCCCTCTTTATAATTTTTCGAACTAATTGAATAAGTTGAAGGTCTGAGATGTCCATATTTTTTTAAAAATAAGTTTTTAAACTTCTTTGATTTGTTAGCTTTTAAGTAGTCTGCGTTTATTTTTTTTGTAATAGTTGGAATGCTTAAGTATATTTCTTCAATAAACTTTTGATTTATGGTCCCTCTATCCATAAGAGATCTTAAAATTTTAGTACATACAAATGCAATCCTCGCAATACCAGAAAATGGTAAAGTACCATAAGTTTTGCAGTGATTAACTAAAAAAAAGATTTTTTGGACCTCACTTATCTTAAATTTTTTTATTTGATCTATTTTTTCTTCTAATATTTTTATTTTAGATATTTCTTTATCAATTAAATTATTCTTATTAGTTAATATAAAGTTTGTAGTTTGCTTAATTTTCTCAAGATAGCCTTTTTTTTCATTTTTATTCAAAAAATTTGAATTAATGCTTGACATATTTAAATCATAACAGGTAGGAATTAATTCAAATTCTATTTTGTCATGTAAATAAGTTTTGCGCTTAAGATCCTTTAAATAATTATTTATAATTTTTTTTTCTAATGAAGAATTTAACCCATTAGGTAAAAATGAATTTATATCTGTTCTTAAATCTATGAATGGTGAACCTGCTAAATTGATCATCAAGACATTTGGTGAAACATCTTTGTATTGATAATTTTTTCTTTGAATGCCCCATATTGAATCTGTAATTAATTCAGAGTATAGACTCATAGCAAGGGGTTTTGGCTTTACACCAATCATTTCAGCTGGATTCCAGTCTGCCATATTACTAAAGTAAGTGGTGTCGCCCTGTATTGATGGGTTTTTTTCTTTTAATTTATCTATTTTTTTTTTCAAATTGACAAGTGTTCTAGAAACTTCATTATCATTTTTTCTATTTTTCAGGTTATGACCAGGCAGAGGTCTGCATTGGAATAAAAACCATTTTTTATTTTTTTTTGCAAATTCAATATCCAACCTATCTGATTTAAGTATTTTTTCTAAAACTTTTATCTTTTTCAATAAATTATGAAATTTTTTACTTAAGTTTATTTTGTTTCTAAAGATATATTCAGTTTGCATTGTTGTGTCATCCTTGCCTGATGTAACCAAGTCTGTTTTTCCAGAGGTATCATAATTTATAGTGTAATATGGAGAATTATAATTTGCCTCACGCGTAAATATTACGCCTGACATTTCTGTTTTATCTATAAATTCCTGAACCAAGATTTGATCTTTCTGAGAGTCAAATTTATTAATAACTTTTACAATGCTCTGTTCTATAAACTTAGAGTCAGACCTTAAATTTGAGATGCTTAAATATTTTCCTGCATTACTTAAATTTTCATTATCTTCGGATAAAGATGAAGATCGTATAATAATTTTTTTATTTTTAAATTTTTTTTTGATATTTAGAATAATTTTTTCTTTATTCTTTAAAAAATCTGATTTTGAAAAATATATAAAACTTGGAATTGTGATTCCTTTGATATTATACTTTTTAAAATTATGATTTATGAACTCTAACGTTTTGGCTTTTGTAAGGTTTTTTTTCAATTTTTCTTATGAATCTTGATCCATACCAGATTTTTTTTTTTTAAAAACCTTGGTAATAAACTGTTTAAACCTGTTCCAATAAATCATTAAACTTGCAAAAACTCCTGCAATAGCAGCTAATAACATTTGTATCAATCCAGCCGAACCAGGATCTAAATATGCATATGATTTACCGGTAAGAACTAGGGTTATTGCAATAATGTAAATAAATAATTTCATGCTACTAAAAAAAAATAATAATCTCAAAATAATATCACAAATCCCCTAAAATAATATCTTTATTCGATAATTAAATGAATATATTTTACATAATTTGAGAAATATTGTTATTCATATATCTGTAATAATTCAATAATAACTAAGGTAATATTTTTATGGATGCTAACAGAAATTTATATTTTTTTATAGCTTTCATATTTCTTTTTTTACCAATAATTTTTATTTAATATTCTTTTCTATATTTATTTATAATTATATTATTAGAATTTAATAAGTAGTCTAATTACAACACCTTTTTCAAAATCTTTAATAGCTGAATTTATATTATCTAATTGATATCTTATGTTAAAAAAAAATTATCTATCTTTGAAAAAGAACTCAAAATTCTTGTTAATATATTCAAATCTTCTTAAAATTAATGCCACCACCCCAAGTTCCATATATTTTTATTATTTTAATTTTTAAAGTTCATAAGTCTTAATTATTCAAACAACTATATAATTTAATTTTTTGATAAATTCTTTATAATCTCTATTATCATTTTCTATTAAAAAATTTTTTTCAGTGTGCCATAGTGCAAGTTGATTTTTTTTAACAGATAATTCATTGTGAAGTGTAGTTGTACATCTAAGAAATGGCAATTTAGAATAGTATGTAAATACGCACATACCGCCACCCCAAATTTGAAAGTAGTATTTTGAATTTAAAATTAAAGCTCCATCTTCAATAAAAGATTTTGTGTAATCTTTGGAATAACTTACGTCTAGTTTGTGATCTTTTGAGATTTGAGCAAAATATTTACATCCTACTTTGTCTGAAATAACAACCAATTCATAAGTTTTAAATTTTCGTTTTAATAATTTTACAATTTTCAAAAATTCATTTTTTTTTAAATTTCTGCTATTTTTTTTATGTATTTGTAGTCGATTAAATCTACAATGTAAGGTGATAAAATTTTTTTTTGGAAGTTTTGTCCTGTATAATTTTTTTAAATTTTTTTTATTTAACAGATATTTATTAATAAATAATTTTTTTTCATCTTTAAAGAGTAAATTAATCAAATTAAAATAAAATCCATATGTGTATTTTCTTTTTAAAACTCTATCATTAAATAAAGTAAAACTCTTATCTAAATTTATTTTTTTAAAAATTTCCCAATTTTTTTTTTGATATGTAAAATTCTTTTTAAGTAATGATGATAGTATTTTTTCAAATTCTGAATAAAAAAAATTAATTCTATGTTTATTTCTATTTAAATAAACTTTATCAAAATCATATTTTATTAAAAAGAAGTTAACCTTATATCCTTTTAATTGAAAATATCTTGCTCCCATTGCAACATTAAAAAAATCACCCAATGTAAAAGGAGAGATGTTACAATCATAAATTATATTTATTTCTTTAAACAGCCCTCTTTTTAATTTGTTAATTTCTTGTAATAAAATTATTTTTTTATTAATTCTGTGTAATAATGAAGTTCTATTTTCTAAATTAAGAATAATTTTAATTAAATGGATTAATTTGAGTGTAATTAAATATATTAATTTATTTTTCTTTATATAATATTTTAGATTAAGATTAAGTCGGTCCATTCTAAAATTTTATTTTTTCGATAACTTTATTTATACTTGTGAATTTAAAGTTTAAATATTTTTCTATCTTAGCTGAGTCCAATAAAATATTTATTGGAAGAGGAAATATTTTTTTATCCTTTATAATTCTATCTTTTTTAAAGTTCTTTTTTTTTAATTTTGCAAAAAAATTATTTAAATTGATCTTATGATTTCCAACATTAAATGAATTTTTTGTATGTTTTTTTTTATTAATTATTTTGATGATTATTTTTATTAAATCTTCTTTGAAGCAAAATTGAATATAATTAGGCTGGCTTAATATATTTTTTCCTAGATTTTCTAAATTAAATGAAAACAATTTTTTTGTTTTAGATGAAAAATCATCGTTTCCTATAACATTGTGAATTCTTAAAATTGTATAATTTAATTTTGATTTATTGATTAAATATTTTTCTATTTTCTCTTTATTTTTTGCATAATTAATTTCTTTAGAAAAATAAATATTTTTCATATTTCTTATAGATTTTTTTTTAAACCAATCTTTTTCTGTAACTTCACAATTCTGGTTTAAATTTAAATAAGTCATTACTGAGCTAGTGAAAATATAATGTTTTATCTTTCCTTTAAATATTTTTTCTAGGTTTTTTACATCTTTTAATTGATATGCAATATTATCAAAAACTACATCGAATGTTATTTTCTTAAATTCAGCTTTAATTCTATTAATTTGCTTTCGGTCAACATTTATTTGTGTAATATTTTCTTCCTTAAACTTTGATTTTGTTCTATTTATTAAAAAAATATGATTTTTCTTATTTTGTAATAACTTCAATAATACACTTTTTCCAAAAAATCTATTACCTCCTAAGACTAATATTTTCATTTTTTATATTTACCATAGACTTCTTTATTTATTTTCTCCCAGATTAATAAATCTTTTTTTATGTTTTTCTTTGAGACAATATCCGCAGATGGTTTCCATGAAGTTGGAGTTATGCATGAGAATGTATTGTCTTTTTGTTTTAAATATCTACATCTATGACAAGACCCAACTTTTAAATGAGCAATACAAGGAATTATTTTTTCCTCCTCTCCTCTAATTGTTTTTTTAATTAAATTTGGATCTGCAATTAAAGATTGTGCGAAACCAACAAAATCTGCGCAATTATTCTTGATTAAGTCTTCTGCAAGATAAAGATTTGTTAATCCTCCTTGGGCAATAATATTTGTTTTTGTTATTTTTTTAATTTCCTTGGCATATTCCCAATATTTTCCTAATTTCATATCTTGATATTTATTTTTTGCAGTCTCATAAAGTCCTGCGGTAATTACATAATAAGCAGGATTAAATTTATCAAGATTTTTAACTAATTGTTTTACTGTTTGTAAGTTAAAACCAGTTTTAACATAATCATTTGCTGACAACCGAAATCCAATTCGACCCTTAAGCCTTGGTTCTAGTTGATAAACTTGTTCAAGAATATTTTTGATAATTTTAAATCTATTTTTGAAAGTTATTCCATAATTGTCTGTACGTTTATTAAAATAACCTGATAAAAATTCATGTAACAAATAACCGTGCGCTAAATGCAACTCTATAAAATCAAAATTTGATTTATAGCATTGAATTATAGCATCTGAAAATTCTTTTTCTATTCTTATAATTTCCTCAATCTTTAAAGCACGAGATCTCACTCCGATTTTTTTGAAATGGTATTCTGAGGGACCTACCGTTTCATGATTGCTGTGTATAGGATTTCCTTGAGAACCGACGTGATAAAGTTGTATAGAAGAAACACTTCCATTTTTTTTTATACTATTAGATAATAATTTTAGTCCGTCGAAATATATTTTTTTTCCTGACATCATTCCCTTTAAGGTGTCATTTCCTTGTTTGGAAATAGCCGTAGCCCCTACAGTAACCATCCCCACTCCTGATTTTGCTAAATTTGAAAAAAAATCAATTATGTTTTTAGTAACCAATCCATCTTTGGCCATATTAATTGAAATAGGTGAGCTTATAATCTTATTTTTAAAAAAAACCTTACCAATTTTTTTTGATTTAAATAAAAATTTTAACTTATTTTTTTTCATTTATAAGTTTTTTTATATTTTTTAAAATTATATATTCATCAATATTATTCATACAAGAACATTTTTTATATCTAATATTAAGTTTTTTTTGATGAACTTTGCATCTTTTGTTTGGAAATATTTTTATAAGGTTAATGTTATTTTTTGACTCCTCAAAATCTGTTGGTCCAACTAGCATAATAGTTTTTATATCAAAAAATGTAGAAATATGCACTCCGAGACCAACCACAGAGATAATGATATCACATGATTTAATCCATTCAACATATTTGCTTAATGAAAATTTTTTTTGCTCAGAGACTTCTATATTTTTTATGTTTAATTCTTTAATAATATTTTGCCATTTTTTTTTAGGTAACGACTTAATACTCCATTCACTAGGGACTTTCCAATTAATACCTATCTTAATTTTATTTTTTTTAATTTTTTTAATTTTTTTTTCTTCTATCCCATATTTAAAAAACTTTTTATATAGATCAAATGTTTTTTTTTTATCAATTATTTTTGATAAATAGTCATTAATATCAAAAACTGAATTCTTTACATTTTCACCTATATTTAAATTAATAATTTGATGGTTTTTTTTAATTTGAAATTTATTTATATCTATGATTTTTTTATTATTAAATTTACTGAAAAAGGAATTAAAAGATTTATTTGTAACAATTTTATAATCTCTGTATTTTAAAAAATATAAAACTCTAATTACATCTCCTATTGGTAATTGATTTTTTGATTTTTTATAAAGTATATAATAACTACTTTTATCCACTTATATATTATTTTTAGGCAAGGGATTTATGTATTTAATGTTTAATTTTTTCAATTTATTAGAAATTCCTCTAACTCCATCTAGCGCTGTAATAAAAATTTTTTTATCTTGTATAAGTATTTTATTAAAAAATTTTAAATTAGGTTTTAAATATGGATATTTCATATTATGTCTTTTTAAATTATCATCCACAATATATTTTAAACATGAAAGATCACTATTTAAATGATAGGCAAGGGATGGAACCATTTGACCAGCACCATATCCTATTAAGTTGTCTTCATTTTCTATTTCTTTGTTAGTTTTATTTAAAGCTTTTTTGAATTTAACATAATGGCTTAATACATTTTTGCTTGTCGATTTGTATAGGTTGCTTTTATTCAATTTTGCATTTGAATTTTTTTTAAATGCAATCATTAAAGATCCACCCCAAAAATCATAATTTATTTTTTTTGCTATTATTTTACAGTTAAGCCTATTAGTTAAATTTTTTAAAGAGTTTATATTAAAATAGTGATAGTGTTGATGAAATACTTGATCAAACCTATAATTTTTAATCATTAAATCGGCATCTGGAACCTCAACAAAAAAAATTGTTTCATCTCCAAAATTTTTTAAAAAAGATTTTAAAACTTTATATGGATCCGCAATATGTTCTAGGTTGTGAGTTGAAACTACAATGTCGATCTTTGATTTAATTTTTTGAAAATTTATATTTTCAACATAATCACCTATAACCTCTATTTTTTTTATATTAGGAGCTTTTTTTTTTTTCCAGATTGGGTCTATCCCATATAATTTTAAAAATTTATTTTTTAAACTTTGTAATAGCTTAATATCATTACATCCTATTTCTAATAATCCATTTACCTTTTTTTTCTTTATAACTTTTTGCATAAAATTTTTAAAAAAATTAATTGCATTATCTGATAAAAATGATTCGGACGTTCTATTTGCGTATACATTATTATATAATAAATCCGGTGATACAAAATTCGCTAATTGTAAATGTCCACAATCTTTACATATATTTAAGCCTTGATTAAAATAATAATTGAAATTTTTATTAATATTTTTTTTTACAAAAATTCCTGTTAAAGGAAATTTTTTTAAATTTATAAGCTTTTTAATTTTTTTGCTCTCACAAACTGCACACTTTTTAATACTCTTTATATTTTTTTTCATTTATTTTATACCTGCTATATATTCTTTCATTGCTAATTTCCAATTTCTCATTGAATTAAGTTTTGTTGACTTAAGGGATGTTTTAAGTGGTTTGTAACCTTTTGACACAAAAAAACTATCTTTGACTGGTATTATTTTGCTTTTCGAATTAACTAATAATTTTATATATTTTACAAAATCTAAATAACTTACTTTTCCAGAGTTGGTTAAATGATAAGTGCCATAAGGCTTTCGTTGAATTAAAATTTGAATTAATTGTTTTGCTGCATCTTTGGCATAAGTTGGTGTATCAATTCTATCTTTTGCAATTTTTAAGGTTTTGTTTGATTTTAAAGATAATATTACCTTATCAACAAATCCCAATAATTTATTTTTTCTCATTCCAAACAAAGTTGGAAATCTTATTATGTAGTGTCTTTTGCAAATTGATTTAACAAAAATTTCAGATAAATATTTTGTTCCGCTATAAACATTATTTGGTTTTGGTTCGCTCTTTTCATTATAAAAACTATTATTAACACCATCAAAGACTGCATGCGTACTAGTTTGTACCAATATAATTTTTTTTAATTTGCAAATTTTTGCCAAATTTAAGGCACCTATAGAATTTACAGAAAATGCTTTTTCATATGAGGTTTCACACTGATTTATACCAACTATAGCCGATGAATTAATTATTACGTTAGGCTTTAATTTATTTATTTTTTTTTTTAAATCTCTAAATTTTAGAATGTTTAGTTTTTTACTTGGGTAATGTTTAACAGCAATTTTTTTACTAATTTTTTTTGTAATATTTAGAAATTCTGTTCCAAAACAACCACTGGCACCTATCAATAGCGCTCTCATCTAAATGAAATTTATATGATCTGGTTTTTTTGATATATGTTCTTTGTAATCTTTTTTAATTTTTTCCATATTAGTTTTACCTTCATGAAATAAAAATCTATTTACATAATGTTGTCGGCAATTTGACTCACAATGTTTATTAACATTTATTTCTTTTCTAATTTTTTCTTGAACTTCCCAATATCTTTCACTTTCCCAAATCTCTTTAAAAGATTTTTCTATTATATTTCCCATTAAAAATTCATCTCTTCTTTCTTGAAACCAATGACCACATGGAAATAAATCTCCACGTCCACTTAAACCAAGAATAAATTGTGTTCCATGGCATGAGTCATAGTCTTTCCATCCACCATTTAAAACTTTTTTCCACTTTACATTAACAGTATAATCTTTGTTAGAGTATTGTTCTGCTTCTTTAAAGGTGTCTAATGCTTCAATATATTCTCCTTTAGGTGAATCTAACCTACTGTCAAATGTATCTGAGCAAGGCTTTACAACAAAATAATCCACACCACATTCACGACCAAGCTTTGAAAGAGGGACTATATCATTCATGTTCTCTTTTGTTACTACCATTTGAAAACCTATCACACACTCATAATTTTTTTGCTTTTTAAGTTCTGCTAATGCACGAGCGTTGCCGAGCACTCTATCCATTTGATCAACTCTATGAATTTTTTGAAAAGTTTCTTTTGTGCCTGCGCTTATATTAAATCTAATCCACTTAAGACTATTTAGTATTACATCAAGTTTTTTATGATCTATTCTTATACCATTAGTTGCCAAACTCAGATCTAAACCTATTTCTTTTCCATAACTTATAATTTCATAAAAATCTGGATGTAAAGTATTTTCACCTTCTCCTATGAGTGCAATAGACTTTACTCCAATATCTTTTGCATCCTTAAATGTTCTTTTTACAGCCTCAGTTGGTGTATGAAAAATCTTTTTAGAATTAGTTCCAAAACCATCTCTATTTTGAATTACACCATAACAAAAAGTACATGCCATATTGCAACCGCTTGATATACCCATGTCAATATGAAGAGGCGCTACCCTTTCTCCTCTTTGCCAAGCTTCAACTCTATCTAGATGCCAGAATAATTTGTGGCTATCCATATTCCACTTATCATCAACTTTTTTTTCTTTTTTGTTAACATTAGACATGTTTAATAAATGAGTAATGTCACTTTTTTTAAGCTCACCTTCTATAATATCGATTGAGATATTTTCAAAATTTAAAAACAAATCTTTAATTTTTTTTTCTACAGAAGAAATATCGTTTTTATTTTCACTATTTTTTTTAGCAATTAAAATATTTATATTTTCTCTGTAAATGTTAATTCCTTGCACGCGTCCTGAACTAACAATATTTTCTTTAGACTCTAAGTCTGTAATTTTACTTAGTTTTTGCGCTACTTCTATTTCTGTAATCATTTTAATATAAATATCATTAAACTATTTTACCAATTCTTGCCAATTTTATTGTCGCTTTTTAAACTTATAAAATTAGGTCCTTTGTTTTTATTACACTTTAATATAAATTTTTCTGTTTCTTTACTGTTTTTTGGAAAATAAGATTTTATATTATTAAATAATTTCATCAAATATTTTGCGTTAAGCTCTGAGTGAGTTGGGCCAAGTGTTGGATAATCAGCAAACCCTACTAAATTTACATTAACTTTTTGTTGATCTATGTCTAATTTTATTTGCTCAAAAGGCCTTTCTATCAAAAATGGAGTAATTGTATAAACCCAAGGCTTCAATCCCTCTAACGCCATTCCTGCGGCAACACCAATGATGCTTTGCTCACAGATACCAAGATTAAAAAATCTATCATTATGATTTTTTCTAAAATCATCAAAAATTCCATAACCAATATCACCAACTAACAACATAATTTTTTTATCTTTTTTTGCTAATTGATCTATAGTTTTACCAAATTTTCTTCTCATAATTTTAGTCTTTTTTTTGCAATACTAATATCACTATCGCTTATTTTTCTTGCATGCCACACAGGATCATTTTCAAATTCTTTTATTCCCTTTCCTTTTATTGTATTAAAAATAAATACTACAGGTTTATTATTAGGCCTTTTCTTTTTGAAAGCAGCATAAATTGATTGGAATGAATGTCCATTTTTTATATTTACACAATGCCAGTTGAAAGCTTTAAACTTTTGGTTTAAGTTTTTAAGTGGTAAGGCATCATCTAGTTTTGATAAAGCTTGAATTTTATTATAATCAATGATTAAGACTAAATTATTTAAATTATGTTTGGTAGCAATTAATAAAGATTCCCAAGTTGTACCTTCTTGACATTCACCATCACTTATAAGGCAAAAAATATTTCCTTTTTTTTTGATTTTTTTTCTAGCAAGTGCCATACCTGTTGCCATTGGTAGACCATGCCCTAAACTACCCGTAGTACAGTTTATTCCATTTTTTTCATCAAGTTCAAGATGTGTTGTAATTTTAGTTTTAAACCCTTTAGACCTTAACAGTAAACAAAGAGGGAAAGAGGCGTGAGCTTTACTTAGAATGAACTTGTCATTTATTTTTTTCTCAACCTCAAATATATAAATTAACATCTCAATCATGGAAAAGCTTCCACCTAAATGAGCTTCGCCTTTTAAGATAAAGGCGTTAAAAGTATCTACTCTTAATTTTTGAGCTTTATTTTCTAGAATTTTTAGAATCATAAATTATTTTATTTTAATGAGTGTTCTATATATTTTTTAAAATATATCTTATCTAGGGTACTTTTGCTGGCATGACTTTCAGAGTTTATTGCTGCGGAAATTGATGCTATAAATAATCCAACATCCATTGGTATTTTTAAACTTAAGCAAACTGATAAAATTGGGAATAAAGCATCTCCAGCACCAACTTTATCTAAAACTTTTCTGGCGAATGCAGGAACATGAAAAATTTCTTTTGACCTTGTAGAATAAATTGTGGCCCCAGTCTTACCATGTGTAACTGTTATAAATTTAGATTTAATCTGTTGGCCTAACTTTTTTATTAAGTTTTTTCTATCTGAAACTTTATCTCTTAATTCATGTCTTAATTCTTGTTCATTCATTAAAACAAGGTCTGCTTTTTTATACTTTGTAATTGAATGATATCCCATACTAAATGAGTTTATTTGTGCATTAAGTGCTAGAAATTTTTTATTTCTAAAAATTTGATTTCTAAGTTTATCGTTAAAAAAGCCATGACCATAGTCAGATAAAATTATCAAATCTGATTTTTTGGATAATTTGTTAAATAATTTTATAAGCAAATTCTCTTCAGACCTAGATAAATTTTCCTCATTTACAGAATAGATGCCTAATAATTTTGTATTATCCACCTCTTCAATAAATCTTTTTTTTAAAATAGTTTGGGAATTTTTTTTATTTATAAACTTAGAGACTATATTCTTATTTAATTCATTATTAATTTTACTTCTGTAATTATCTTTTGAGCCTAATATTGATAATAAATTTACTTTTTTAGTCAAAGCAGATAAATTTTGTGCGATTGATAGCACTCCACCTAAATATTTTTCAGATTTTTTTTCCTGCATGACCATGTAAGGTTCTTTGCCAGCTTTCCCTATGGCTTTACAAAATACATATTCGTCAATTATTGTTTCACCAATTACCAAGGGGGTACTCACAACAAGACTATCAATGTAATCCAATATTTTTTGACTTGAGTATTTTTTTTTTAATTTTGTTAAAAAACTAATTTGCTCTTCATTAAAAAAAAATTCTTTATTTATTATTTTGCTAGAACTAAAAACTTGTCCAGTTGTAAAAATAATTTTTCCTCCATTTTTTATAACTGCTTTTTTTTCCAGTTCTATCTTGCCAGTTATATCTAAATTTAATTTTTTATAATCGCTTCCCTTGTAATAAAAATTAGGTTTAATTTTATTTATAACAGAAACTGCAGACTTCTGATTACTAATCACAACATAATCTACCGACTCTAAAGATGCCAAAGTGTAAGTTCTTATTTTTTCATTAAAATATGGTTTTCCTGGGCCTTTCATTACATTACTATCTGAAGTCACTGAAATAATTAAAACATCAGCATTTTTTTTTGCTTGTTCAAAATGAAAAATATGACCTGGATGCAATAAATCAAAGACACCATGACTTAAAGAAATTTTTTTTCCACTTTTTTTTAATTCAATAACTTTTTTAGAAACTTCTTTTAAAGATATTATTTTTTTCATTTTATATTTAAGTTTTTCATTCTTTTGATATTAAAATATAGATCGTTATCTAGAGTATTTGTTAAAATTTTTTTTTCAAAAACTTTTTTTAAATCATTTACAGCATCATCGATGGTAAATTTTGTTTAAAAATTTAGAATTTCTTTTAATTTATTTGATGAAATATGATACGA
>CESJ01007186.1_pt1 | contig 20245 bp, 11 predicted proteins | sample 356311 | NCBI WGS metagenome assembly CESJ01 (sample SAMEA2621487, study PRJEB7988) | marine metagenome | biome: marine biome (ENVO:00000447); feature: surface water layer (ENVO:00002042); material: "saline water (ENVO:00002010), including plankton (ENVO:xxxxxxxx)" | depth 5 m
GCCTGTTATCCCCGGCGTACCTTTTATCCGTTAATCGATAAATTTGTCAAAAAAAATTACCGGGTCACTATGGCAGGTAAATAATTTACCCTTAAACAACCCGTTGGTTGATTAATCAGACTAAGTTTTATTCATTATAATACTCACATAGCACATATGTTTGACAAAGTCATTGCACACCCCCGTTACTTTTTAGGAGGTCACCGCCCCAGCGAAACTAGCATCCTTACAAATTCAAATTAAATCGTTTATAAAATTCTATACTAAAGATTATAATAGCCGCAGTTATTAACTTACAAGTATTTATGTAAATTTACTGCAGTTTATTACAACACTTTATAAATATAAGGTTCTAGTAAAGGTGCACGGGGTCTTTCCGTCCCGCTGTTCAGCCTAGGCATTTTCACCTAGTATTCGGGTTCACTAGATTATAATTGGAGACAGTAGGGCAGTCGTTACACCATTCATGCAGGACGGAACTTACCCGCCAATGAATTTCGCTACCTTCGGACCGTCAGAGTTACAGCCGCCGTTTACTTCAGCTTAAGTCAATAAGCAATACTTATAACTTTTTACTTAAAAGAACCGGGCAGGTGTCAGACTTTGTACATCGTTATTAAATTTAGCAAAGTCCTGTGTTTTTGATAAACAGTCGCCGCCCTCTCTTTTTAGTTACCTTCGTTTAAAAAGGTCCTCCTTATCCAAATGTTACAGAGTCATTTTGCCGAGTTCCTTCAATTATATTCTTCTATCGCCTTCGTATTTTCTACTTATTCACTAGTGTCAGATTTAATACGTTGTGCTGAGAAAAATTCATCTTTGCTCGCGCGAAGACCCCCTAAATTTTTTCTAGACTTAAACTCGATTTATAGAACCTAAACTAACAGTTGGCTAAATCTAATTAAGTGTCTATTTAGAAGTCGACTCATTGAACTTACGACTTTCGTCTTTTTCTAAGAGAACGTATATGCCATTTACGCTATCCGTTTAAATGAAACTCTAGAATTTTCGGCGGCTACGATTAAACGTCGCAGCTTTACGTTACTATCGCTAACATTATTAAAACTGATTCCTCAAGCTAATCTCGCAATTAACCGTCGACGGATTACAGATAACTCCACTACCAAACTTACGTTTCCGGAGCTTCGGCTAGCAGTTTTAATGCCTATACATTATCGGAAAAGCCTTGGCTTAGTGCTTCATATCATTACACTTTATTAACTTAGTGAGCTTTTACTCTTTCTTTAATGAATGGCTGCTTCCAAGCCTATCCCCTAAGTAATTTACCAATACTAAACCTTTTTACTTAACTGCTATTGGGCGCCTTATCTACCGGTCTGGGCTGTTTCCCTCTTGACGTATCACCTTTGCGCGAACACGTCTAAATATACGTATTATTAAATTCTACATTATAAGTTTCTCGAAATATGGTCAAATATTCAATCACCGTAATTAAAGATTACTTTACCTTAGAAAAAAAATCACGTACTCGTTACTAAAATAATTTTCGTGGAGAACCAGCTATCACTAATCTTGATTGGCCTTTCACCCCTAATTACAGGTCATCTCAGAATAATGCAACATTCACGAGTTCGGCCCTCAAGTAAACTTTCAGCCTGCCCATAATTAGATCGATTAGTTTCGGGTATAATAAAAGTAACTTTAATATCGAATTATCTACGCCTACTATAAATTAAGCTTGCTACATTTATTAACTTGCTAGCCCATTATGCAAAAGGTACGCTATAGCTAATGCTTTAACAGTTTACACATTAAGTTTCAGTAATTTTCACTTCTTAAGTTGATAAATTTTCACCTTTCATTCACATTACTGTTTACTATCGAAACTAAGTTTTTGAGCCTTAGAAGTTGACTCTCCTTTATTCGTTCGCATAATTTCATTTTACGAATTACTTCTATAACACCAAAATATTAAAATTTATATTTGAGTACACAACAGGTAAGTTGTGTATTTTAAAACACTATGTAAAGTTTTTCCTAGGTTAGCAACCTAAGCGACAGAACACTATTTAAACTTCTTCAGTAAAAGCTTAGTAATGTTTACGTAAAAAAGTAAGACTCGCTTAAGAGATAAGGCGTCTAAAAAACCTTTCGTTGAGTCTGAGACAGTTAATAGTGGGCGTAATGAAAACGCGGCAAAAACACCATACATAAAAAGGTAATAGAAATCACCAGAGTCAGCTAATTCGTAACCGAATTTTTCTGAAATTAAGAAACCGATGAAACCGGCTAGAAGCGCAGCAGCACCACCAGATACGATATCGAAAGCAGGTGAACGTGAGTATTTTAATTTTGTGTATAACCTTTCTTTCCTTAAGAAATTAATATTAAGTAAATTGTTTACAGTGTTTAGTTGGTAATTTGAGGTTGTACCCGTGTCAGTATTTTTGTATTTATGGAATAAGTACTTAAGACCGCGTTTCATATACTGACTATCTGATAAGTTGAGGTACATGTATAAATTACGACCTTTTGATTGAGAATAGTTCAGAAAATAATTAAGCGTATTAGTGTCTTTAACCGACTTTGTGGGTTTGTAAATACTGTTTAAGCCTTCTTTTTCTCAAGGTTTTAAAAATTCGGCGTCGTTTACCAAATTAGATTTTAAGGTAAATTTTGAGGACTCACTAAGTAGCTTTTGGGTGTGAGATTTTGGCTTTATTAGGTTATACTTACGGAACACGTAAGTGTTATTTAAGAAAATTGGTAGGTTTCTCTCTTCGAAGAATTTAAGTGCTCAGTAGTGAGACGAGTTTACTTGTTTATTTGATTCAAAGTCTAGTATAATGTGATTAGGTTTCCTCATAAATTATTAATTTGAGAATAATGGGATTCGAACCCATAACCAATAGGTTAAAAGCCTACTGCTCTACCATTGAGCTATATTCCCGTCTAAGTAAGTTTATAGTAGTTGTGTTTCTTTAGAAAGTGAGTACGTCACGAGCTGACGAGAGAACTTAAAGTGTTCGGGAGAACTTAACGTAAACCTACGTAAGTGAACTAAGTGTATCTTATCGTAGGTAATTGAGTAATCCCCAACGCAATTAAGTCGTACTTTTGTTGCCGACTTATGCGTAACTGACGAAGTTTTATTTAAACTCAACGCACTTACTCTAGTAGTAACGAAGTTTGGTTTTAGTGCGTATGGACCTTTAAGTGCGTTTTGTTTAACCGATGGTTTATTCCACAATTTCTGACTTTTAAGAAGTAAAGTATTGTAACTAAGTGACATATATGTTTATTATCTTTTAAAACGTATGTTATTTGTTTTCCTAAAAGGTGAGATTACTACATAATTATTGACTAAAGTGTCTTTGTCGGTGATCGGTAAAGTTAAGGTATTAATCACGTTTAAGTTAAATGATTTCAGTAAATCCACGTCACCTAAACCTACAAATGAATTGGTAGTGAAGCTTCTACCATCGACGAAGGAGTTTGTTTTGTCGGACTGAAGTAAAGTGTTTAACACGTCTAATTGGTTATTTAAGCTCGTGTTGTGTAAATTAGAGGTGAAATTAAATATAGTGTTTTGGTCGTAAGTTTTGAAGTTTGAAATTGTGATGGGTGAGGTAGTAATACTTGTGTGATTAGATTTCAACTGGTTGGTAAAAAAGTATTTTTTTGTTGTTCATAAGCTTGAAGTTTCGAATCAATTAAACCCCTGGAAACCTGAAGAAACCTCATTTAGTAGATTAAGGGAAGTGTTCGATGTGGAAGATTTGTTGAACCCTAAAAAGTTTTGAAATAGTGAGAGTTTTTGAATTTCCTCAGTTTGTGTAAGTTGAGTCATTTTGGATGAATTTCAAATATTACGCGAAGTGTTGGCGGATTCAAATAAATTCATACCTATAAGTTTTTTAGTTTGGGTAAACGCATTTAAATCGACTGTACTAGAGTTACTTAGTAAGGAATTTTTAAGTAACCATCTATCTTGTTTGGCTTGCCCCAAGTTAGTGTAAACATTTAGGTTATTTAATATAGTACCGAATTGTTGGTTGTTTAAGTCCTGTAAAATTTTCGTGTTTACTGTGTAAAATTTCGGGTTGGACAAATTACTCACAGCTTTAATCGAGTTACTATTTAAACCACTTCAACTAGTTTGAATTGAGTTAGTTAATGTATACAAAAATGCGTGATTGTTTACCTCTTTAATTTGAAAACGTACGTTAGAGGTTGTCGGAGTATCTACCACGTCAGGCATTAAGCTATATACCTTGTTTAGTAAAGGGTTATACGAGCTATATAAGTTTGAGACAATGTTATAGTGACTATTCAGAAATACTAATGACTTGTTAACTTTACTCAAGTGATAAACGAGGGTTAAAGACTCATTGTCGTAGAAAGGTGTTGAGGTGAACTTTAGCGCTTCGGGACTAAATGAGTTATGGGTGGTTTTTGGTAACTCAGTCGTATTAGATGCGTTAAAGGCTTTGTACATGTAATTTTGGTTAAACCCCAGTAATTGTAGTACGGAAAATTTGAACGCGATAACAGTTAACCATAACTGCATTCAAGTTAACGACACGAAATTAACGAAATTGGCCCACGCATAAAATACGATATCGAGCCCGTCTGTTAAAAAAGGTATGTTGAGGAAGAATTCACTAGCAGTGCTGTTCCCAAAAACAGTGAATACTAATAAAAGAGCTGTAAATAAAGTAAGTGCTCAAGAAAACCAATTTGAGATTAAAGGTGCTTTAATATTTTGGGCTTTGAGGTCGGACCATTTTGAGTTCCTGAAAACGTTACCTAATTTAGCGAACGTAGACTTGTACTTGTTATTTCGTTCGAAGAATATTCTTAAGTGTGATAAAAAATTTGAATTGTGTTTTGGACTATTAATGTAAGTCGAGGCGAAGAAGTTAGTTAGTTTATCAAAATAACGCAATAGTAACTAAGGAGTTACTCATATTAACTTTAGTGAAACTAAAAAGTTTTAGTAAATTCATGAACCCAAGTTGACTTATCATATGATACCAGCTTGACATGGTCAATGAATTGACGATCAGTCATATTGAAAGTATTATCGATACTTGAAAAGTGCATAAAATGCGTACATCATAAAAAGAATAAATCTTTTTTCATGAAGTAAACAATAATAGGCATTCAATGATGGAATCTACCGCAAATCTCCATACATTGCCCTCAGAAAATACCCGTTACTAGGAATATAGTTATTCTATGGGAAGAGTATCCAGGAACACAATCGATTTTTATACCTGCTGAAGGGATTGCTCATGAATGGATGACGTCTTTAGATGAAGCTAAAATATGGAGACGTGTTTCGATTGGCATAGCAATTGCACTTGTTGCATGAAGTCGGATCATATTTGTTACTCCTTTTTTCATAGGCCTGAATTGAGACTTGTATAATGTAGAGTTTTTAGATAAATTTGAGGAAGAACTGTCAGTACTAAATAAATAGAAAAACAAGTAATTAGTTAGTCCTGATAAATTAATAGACGAGTCTTTAATATTATTATTTACAAGATTTAGAATGTCTTTAATAATAACAAATTTTAAGAAGTTAGAATTGGAATAAAAAATCTCTCTTGTAAGTTCGGAGCTAAAAACGACAGGGTCGATTAAAGGGTACGAGGCCTTGACCTCCTCTAATAAAGGGTTATTAGGTGCAGCTGTTAAGTACTTTGGTAAACTCGTCGTATAACTTTTCGTTGCAAAATACTGCCTGTAGAGATACTCACGCTTGGTTAGAATGTCGACTAATATACTAGAGTTGTAATAATAAGACTGAATTGATGTAGCTGGGCGTCAAGATGAACGCCCGGCTGTGTTTACGCCAGAAGTTGAAGGTGTAGATAGATCAGTTGTGAAACCAATATACATAGCACTTGATCAGTATTTCGAGGCGTTTGCTAGTGAGACCTTAGTATTTTTTAAACAGACGTCATCGAATAAGGAGTTTAGGTTTGTAGGAGCTTTATATCAATTTGAGACACGAGAGTAAAAATATGGCGTACGTGCTCAATTGGATAAGTAATTTTTACGAGCCCGAGCTAGTTTGATTAAATAAGTCTCACTATCGTTAATCTCATCACCCGTCCCAGTCGCGTATTCAAAAGATTTATTCACGTAAGGTAAACCTAGTAAAGAATACCTTGCGACAGAAGATGGTTGGATTTCGATAGAAGATCAACGGGATTGTCAATCAAACCATAAGTAACGAGAGGCATCGCTTTTCATGGAAAGTAAAAACGGCACATCGGCAAAATAAGTGTTCATAGAGTTTCATACTAACATATTTTCGGTAAAGTTTTCAGTTAAAGATTGTTTATAATTGTTAACGTTGAAAAAACTTTCTTTATTTTTTCCGAGCATACCCTCGTATGGTGATTTTTTTTCGGTTAGGAACGGGTGCGTCACATAAGAGTTAGAGAGATCTTGTAAACGAGCATGAGAACGTCCCTCGTCGTATCTAGATTTAAAGACTTTTTGAATAGCATTATAGGTGACGATTGCGCTTCGAGTTGAGCTACGTAATTTCATAGGGTTTGAGACTCTTAGGTCAGAAGAAGTGTTAACTTCTAAATCGTTTGTATAAACATCCCCGGAAGATAAATTATCTGAGAATCAAGTATTGTCTTCATAATCTGCTCGGAAATTGTCAATAACTTGAGTATAAGAAAGTGGTTGAATACTAGAGTTTGAGGAGTTAAGTACGGTTTTATAATTTAAGTAATATAAATAGTTGACGTATTTAAAGTTTTCGTAAGCATCCTCTAAAGCGTCTACGGAATTCTCCGTAGAAAAGTTATTAAAATTTTTTAGGCTGAGTAAGCTCGTATTAGATACAGCTTCTTCACTAAAAATCGGTAGGCTGTTTAGGTTAGATTTAATATTTAAGTCCCTAAACAAGGGTTTAGCTAATGTACTGTTTTTGAACTTTTTATGACGGTCAGTGGTATTGAATATTTCTTCTTGTTTTTTAAAAAATGAGTGATCATTAGCGTCTTGAAGAATATTTAAATAGTCGTCATGGGAAAAAGCCGAATATGTTGATTCTCAAAACGCATCCTCAAGTAACTCTAGGGCTTGTCAGTTTTTAAAGTCATACTCTGCGTACTCGTAGAATGTAGGCAGGTATGATTTGTTTAGTGTGTTTGAAATGCTTTCCAGATTCGTATAACGATGAGTTGAATTGGAATTGAGTCAATAAGTTAATCAATAAGTATTGAAGATATGATTAGGTGCAGACTCCTCTTTGCTTTTTAATAAGGTAGGTGTTAAATCATCTTCCCCTTTATTGAACTTATCGAAATTTAAGTTATATTGAGAAGAGTTAGCTGTTTTAACGGGAGTGTTTGTTACAGGTAACGTCGTTGAGTTACCCGCTAATCGAATTGCTGAGTCTTGAGTTGCTCAGTCTAAGGACATACTCGTAAATAAGTGTTCTTGTAAACCGGACACTGAGTTGTCAAAATTATTTTGTAGATTCGTTGTCAAATTGTTGGACCCTGATTCAAAATTTTTGTTTGATTTACCTAAACTAAAATTGTTAACTAAACGAACGTTACGCTCACTTGTTAAAAGAGATGTACCTGCAGATTTTAAATCCTTGAAACGAGGCGATAAGTCTTGATTTGAGAATTTTGTTGAGAAATTCGTGACCGGCGAAGCTGAATCAATTTCATGTTTTGAGCTATTTTCAGTAGATCAGTTAGAGTTTACGAACGTTTTCTTGTTTCATTTTTGATTTAAAGCGTATTTCATAGGGTTTTTAAATTGCTTTGCGTCAGTGTCCGAAGATAACAAGCTGTTTTTTGCTAAGTACTCGGTATAACTTTTCATTACGTCATTACCTTTTACTGCGTTGGTATTAATAGCGTCGTTTAATTTTGTATTTAACGACGAGGTGTAATTAGTAGCGAAAGAACCGGAGTTACGTCCCCCTAACTTGATAGATTGGTTGAAATCGACCCCTTTGTTTGACTCATTGATATTAACAGAGTGGTTATAATCTAACAAAGTTTTTAGACCCTTATTATCCATTAAAGTGTTGGAGTTGTTGGTAAGTGACGCGCTCGAAGCAAAGTTATGTTGCCTTTTCGTTCCGTAAGCGAATGTAGTAGTCGGTTCCGTATCATTGAGGTATAAGTCAGAGATTTTTTTATACTTTAGGTTAAACTCTGACATATTACTGTACAATTGTTGAGGGTTTGTTTTAGAAAAAGATTGAATCTTTTTAAACGCGGTGGAGTCCTTAACACTATTACTACCTACATCAGAAAATTTCATGAAATTTAGAATTTTAGCATTGTCTGATGGAGAAAGTACCAAATGCGCTGGTGTTGAAGTGGTTTTGTTGTTACTTCGATTTTGGTAGTACTTTCATAGGGTGTTAGATTTTAAAGTACTTGAACTAGTTGTAGTGTACTTTAAAGAGTTACCGACCATGGAGGAGTACGACGGTGAGACATTGTAGTTCAAATCGATTCCTTTAGGATAAAAGTACTCTCAACCTCACTGATAAGCTCTTATACCTATTACGATCTCACCGGAACCGAAACCGTCGTAATAATCCGCAGCGTCAACACTTTCAGAGATGATGATGGAAGCTGCTCAAGTTACGGGCACGGTTGCTGTAATAAGATCTGCACATTTCGATCGACTGACTCCACGTGTCTCACGTTTAGGCTTTGTACGTAAGTTACATCACCGAACCACACTTACAAATGTTATGAAATAAAACATGATTAAAGAAATAAACATGAATCACAACCAATGTTGATAGTGTAGAATATGAATGAACCACAAATCCTCGTGAACGAAAGATGGTGACGCGATGAACGGTTCAGGATAATAAAGTTTCGTATCAGGGGTAGATAATTGATCGGCAAGGGACCCATCATCTTCCATAATAGAAATTTCATAGTCAGTAATTAGCTCGTTTAGGTCTGGATAAAAACGCCGTACAGCATCAGTATCCTCACCTGTCTCAGCGTAAGAACTTTCCATACTTTGAGCTAAGCTCTTCGTGATTTGCATAAGTTCTGAACTTTCCAAGTCTGACACGGAGAAGAACTTATGGTCGTTAAACGACTCGAGAAAGGCGGTGTTATTAATAACTAAGTCATACTGGGATGTACTTAGTCGAGTGATGGTCTGATCTGTGTTCGCTGTACAAAATGCTTGTAGTTCTAGTACAAACATGTTAGTATCGTCGCAGCCGAACAGTTCGATCATGTTTCTTAACGAAAAAAAGTCATAGATTTCACCATACATAGTGAATTGGGGAGAATTAGGCATAGTGGTTTGGTTAAGTAACTTTGCACCTGATGACATTTATATTAATTAACTTTACGCTTTCGTAAATTGATAGGAAAACAACGTGGACTCTAACTCTACGACTGTAAGTAAGTTAAGGTTTGACTTTGCTGAGTTTGTGTTACGAGTAAATCGATGGTTATGGAAGCTTTTTCTTTGAATAAAGGAGAGTCTATTAATTTCAAAGAGGTAGAAGTTTAAGCGAGTATTAAATCGACCAACCCCAAAGTTATTACGTACAGCAGGTTTTGCTTGTCGGATACTATCGTACATCATAATGAAAAAAGATAGTAAAGCGGCTACACTTAAAAGATGTCCAGCAGAAGCGATACCATGTCACCCACCTAAAGAAGATGGGTAGTCTAGAACTCTTCGTGGTTGACCACAATAACCTAGTCACATCATAGGAATGACAGTCAGTAATTGACCGAATAAGTAGTATACGTAATGAATATACGCAAAAATTCGACTGTATTTAACTCCGTAAATAGCAGGGAAATAGAAATAAAAAGCACCGAAGATACCTAACATTGCTGCTCCTGCAAACATAACGTGAAAATGACCAATAACGTAAAAAGTATCATGAAATAAAATATCCATCCCTGTATGAGCTACACACATACCAGAAACTCCTCCGGATACGAAGAAGAAGACGAATGTGAACGTAAATAAAAATGGGAGTTCCATAACGAAAGCACTATTGACGATAGTAACACATCAATGCATTAATTTGGTTGCTGCTGGAACGGAGATCATAACAGTTAAGGTACTAAATAGCATACGCGTGGTATGGGATAAACCGACCATATACATATGATGTCCTCAAACAAAGAATCCTAGGAAAGCGATAGTGTACATTGAGTAAAGTAGACTTGCTCGTGCTGAGACTCGTTTACGAAGATAAAACGACATCATAGTGTTAGTAAAACCGAATACCGGTAGCATAATGATGTAAACTTCTGGATGACCGAAGAATCAGAACATGTGCTGGAATAAAACAGTATCACCTCCACCTGAGTAATCGAAGAATGAGGTTTGTCAATGTCTATCAGACAAAAGCATTACGATACCGATCGCAAGCATCGGGTTAGCTGCGACCATCATTCATGACGCGGTAATCAAACCTTCAGAGAAGAAAGATCTAGCATCACGCATTTTACGATTATTTAGAGTTGAGAGGTAACGGTATGTAACTAAAAAATTTGCAGAACTTACGATAGAAGCATTAATGGCTAAAAAGACTCCCATTAGACCAACATCAACTTTACCAATGGCAGTAAAACGTGTTCTAGCGGAAAATGGCGTTACCATAGCTCAACCAGGTAATAGGTCTTTTGCGTTACGTTCAATAGAATAAACTAAACCGTCTTCGCCGGTGAATCGACGATAAAGAGTATTTTGGTGTCTTGCTGCGAGTAACTTACATCTTCATGCTTCACGAGAAAATTTTAATTGACGTCAGTTTGCAAGAACACGTTGTTGCGTGGAGCTAGAGCTAAACATTTTGTAAAATTTTTGATCGAGTGAATTGATAGCGACCCATCTCATATTAATAAAATTGTTATTATTTTTAAATAAGTAGGAGATGTTGAAAAAATTGTCTACAGGAGCGACGTGAGATGAATATCAATTATCTACGTCTGCTAATTTTAAATTACTTTGCGTTGTGAATTTTTTAATAAAGTTTTGGTGATTGTTTAAGAGTAGTTCGTTATATTGATCTGAGAAAAATCAAGGGGCTTTTCGAATACCCCTAGCGACTTCAATATAAGACGTCATTAGAGATGGGTAGAGTTGATCCCAAATACCTAAATAATGACCACACTTGTAATCGTAGCTAATTAAAGGGTTTGAGAAACGATTAAATCGGTAGCCGTTAGAAGTTTCGGAAAGAGATGACGTTGTGTTAGTTAAAGAGTCAACGGTCGTCATATTTTCGGAATTGAAAAATGTTGTTTCAGTAACAGACGCACCTTTTTCTACAATAGGGGTTGTGCTGGCGGTAAGGTTGAAGGTAAACTTAAAGTGATTTAAGTTAAAGGAAACCATATGGGTTAATGCGTTAGGTATGTTTAAGGTCGTAAATACTGAATAAACGTTAATTGAAATAAGAACGTCGACAATTGATTTAATGTAACCGACCGTACTAGTGAGGACATTTAATGAAGCTAGATTTAAGAATGATAATGGGTTGAATAAGTTAGAAACGGTAGTTGACAGGTAAGTATTCACTCCCGCGTAAACATTAACAAATTCAAAAGTTTTAGCTTTAGAGGTTGTTGTTGTCCCGAAATTATAGAAAGCTTCCATGTCAGGTGTTATAGCTAAATTATTGTTAGTTTTGAATCTCATCCCTAAAATTGATTGATTTAAAAAATCACGGTGATCGTTAGAATTTACAAGATCGGTGAAAAATTTACGTTTTAGGTTACCTTGTAACTCACGAACGTTAAAACAATTCATACGTTGGTACCGTCTATCAACACAAACTAATTGCATTAGCATAATTAAACCTCCTGGTAAGAACCAGAAAGCTGCACTATTTAAACGAGGGAACGCTACGTCATGTACTCCTAATTGAGTAGGTAATAAAAAATTACCAAATGCACCAAAGACTGCAGGCATAATCATGAAAAAAACCATGATAACTCCGTGTGCAGTTGCGATACTTAAATACTGTAAACTGTCCCCTGCTAAAATACCAACCCCAGGGTAGGCAAATTCAAGTCGAATGACGGAAGCTAAGCTCATACCTGCGGTACCAGAAACTAGAACGAAAATGAAGTAATTTACAGCAATACGCTTATGGTTAGTCGTGTAAATTCAACTATTGGTGGTATACGAGGAACGGGCTTTTGTTCATCTAAGTAGAGTGGTAGATCAGACTAAAGCGAAAAGGCTTTCGTCATTTTTAATATTTTTAAGTTTCATAGTGCTAAAAATACCATTAAATGTAAATTTAAAATCGAAGTTTGCGAAGTTAGAGATGTCATTTAAGTACTGATTAGTGAAAGAAGGTTTGAACACTCGAAGTGTACTAAATAAAACCGTAACGGTTATAAGCATATAGATCATATATTCTATAAAAAGGAGACTCATTATTTAAATTGCCTAGATTATTTTGTGAGAGATTGTGTTAAGTTTTCGAGAAAAGCGTGAATTTAGTTTTAACGGGTTACTATTAGAGTCATTTAGACTGATTGATCTAAAAATAATATGCTGGACGAGCATAATTACTAAACCTAATCCGAATTCGACTGCAGAAAGAATTAAGAAAAAGAAAGTTAGTGACAATATGTTTAAATTGTCGTAAACAAGACCAATTGACAAACATATAATGTACAATGTTATTCATAAAAGCTCTGCCGTTAATAATAAATGAAGTGCTGTATTAATGTTTAGTGCTATACTAGTAAACATGATAAAAAAAATAAGAAACAAGAAGTTAAGATCACCGAAAACCATAAATTAAATTAATTTTTTTTAACGTTTAGGAAGTTATCTTCTCTGTAAGAACAATTTACAGCGTGTACTTCAAAAATGATTAAATAGAAAATGTAAAACGCTAGACCTAACCGAGCGGCTAGTTCTGCGATGAAAAAAACGAATAAATATAATTTACCTCATAGAACAAAATAGGTATAAAATAGGTCGTTCGAGAAGTCGTTTTCGTCTTCTAGTAAAAAAGAACGGTCATCGTTGTTATCCATAGTGAATAGAATAGTTCCGTGAATAGACAAGAATAATTCATTTAAATATTCGTCGTCGTCAAAATCACCGACGAAAATGTAATACGAATCGAAAAAATCATCAAGGTTATCGTAAACATTCATTCTGAATAAAAGTGTATAAAATCTTAGCATAAGGGAAAACGTTGCTAGAAAATCTGCGAAAAATTGATTTGCAATGAATTTAACAGATCTCGTTTCGGTTTTAGAAGCTTCTAAGAAAGCAAAGTAATGAATAGAGTGTTTGAAGCATAAGTAAAAAATGATGAAAGAGAAAAAATAGAAGAAGGCTGTGTCAACGAACTCGATTACCTCCTCTTGATCATCATCGAACGCCATTAGAATCATTGCTCAATAAAGTAGAATAAATAAGAGCGTCTGAATTAGAGCTTCGAATTGAACTCTTGTTTCACGGGACATTGAGAAAAAATAGTAATATCATCTTACAAAATGAGCATTAATAGGTAATGTTCATTTTAAAGATAATGCGGAGGTAAAGAAGTACACTAAAAATCAAGTGTATAGAGCAAATAGTAAATAACTAATCATACCTTCACCTGGAAAGTAGTTTAGGTTATTTGTGTAAGAATCGAAGGCTGCAGTAGGCAAGTAATTAAAAGTGGACGATAATCAATAAGTTGTTACATAATCATTGAAAACCATAGACAATTCAGGAGACACTAATAACGTGGTACTGAAAGTTTCTTGATACTCAGATTGTAAAAGAGGTGAAAGCGCAAAAAAAGTTGTGTTTGTTTGAGTTAAAAGGTCACTCATGACGTTATTAAATAAAGACTCGTTTAAAGACTTGCTTGAGTTTAAGAGAATAACATCTAAATATGAAGTTTTGGAAATTGAATCAATTAACATATGTTGATTGATAAAAGAGGATTGAAAAACGAAAGAAAAAAGCGATCAATCAGAAGCTACAAGTGTAGAGGTTTTTTCTCAGTTAAGAGAATCTGATAACCATGCTTGGTCGGTTGACTTATAAGTTTGCATTCAATTTGACTCAATAAATGTGTTTAATGATCTCATCAATATATAATATGTAATAGTGACCCTGCCCTAGGCTTTGAATACCAAATTCTTGCCTAATTAAAACGGTAAATTTAGTAAAATAACCAAACATTAAAACCCATTACCCCCGTAAACGTATTAATCGTCGTTGACTCGTTTAGGACTCTTAACGCGGTAGTTGAGTGAGACGTGTTACCTATTCTGTACAGTATAGTACGTTTACGAGAGTTACCCGCGGCACTGATTTTACCCTTAAGTCTAATCTTAAGACCTTTTACACCGATGTCCTTAAAGACGTATTGGAAGTAGTTGAAAAAGAGATATTTTAAGAATCGAAATATTGACCGAGTTTTTCAGAAACTAATTCGCAGTATCATAGCTTTTAACCAACTGCATATGATTTTCGGATCTTTGAGATAAAAGCTTAAGTGAATGATATGTATTGCTTCTTCGAGAAAGAACCGATGACCTAATCTCCGTTCATAGAAAACCATTCTAGGCAGTCAACGTTTATACCGTACTACGAAATCCAGAGTAACGTCTTGACTCATAAAAGGGTAAAACTGAAAGAGTGTTTTTTTTCCTGTGCAATCCTCTATAAACCGAATCATCGTATTGTGGTATCATGAAATTACGTTCTCTTGGAAGAAATTATTTTTGAAAGAATTTATGACTGTTTTTGAAATGACCTTGCGTAAAGATATATCTGGAATTAGGTTATTAAAAAAATTTGCCTGCGCAACGTGCGAATTAAAAGCATGTTGCATTACCTTGGTGTCAAATACATTTGTGCTTGAGGAGGGATTTAAGATACTTGTTTTAAGAAGTGTTATATTTAACAACGACGCTAAAATTAGTTGCGGGTTATTGTAAACTGTTTTATACTTGTTTGAGGTGCTCTGAACTGAGGAAGAGTTTAGATTATAAGATGGGAGCTGCCCTAAAGACTTCGTCGGCTTTAGTCAACGTTTTGTTTTTTGAGCCACGAAAAAGTTATTGTTTACAGTGTTCGTAATAGTGGTATTCGGTGAGAGATTCTTCATTAAAAACCGTTTCCGTTTGAAATTGAGTTCCCTAAACTCATTTAAGGTTTTACACTCGTTACGCAGTTTTGTATGCGAGAAATACAACATGTTTTTTACTAAACGCACCCGTACCGAGGTTTTTTTTTTAGTGTCTGAAAGGCTTTTCCGAAAAAAACGTAGACGTAATAAGTATTTTACCCTAAATGATCTTTGTTTATGTACTGATGTACGCGGCATGTTCTTTTTTTTACCGATAGTTAATTGAGTAACGAAAGACTTATAGAATTTTCTCACCGGATGAGCAGCGTGTAACCGTGCAGTTCGATTTATGGCATAAAGCTTACGTTTTCTTTTGTTTTTTATTATCTTTTTAGTTTTAATGATACTAGAGTCTTTAAAGAATTTACGCTTTAAAGCACTGCGTAAGAATAATCGGTACGCTTTATATTTTATATAGTAAAGATTAGCGTAATTCGCATTTTCAAAAAGGATTTTGTGGTCACTACTAACTCGCGTGTTTCTCTTGAAGGACTCTAAATAGGAGAATGTATTCAATTTCGTTAAAAAGGAAGGTACTTGTTGGTTTGCGAGTTTCGTAAGGTTGATAATACTTAAACGGCCATGGATATTACCTCTGAAACGATCAGCACTTACAGGCGAGTATAGATTCATTTTATAATTCGGGACTCTAGACAGTACATTTATTGTTCGGCGGTTCGGTATGTTTCTTGAAAATATAAAATTTTTTTCAAGTAATCAAGCATTTAACAACTTAGGAACACTTACGTTGTGTTTAGATATGACTGAATCCACAGGATTGGGACATTGGGAGGTAAATGAGGGCATTACTTCCACCCAGTTAAAAGAGTTTTTCATGACATTATAGTTTTTCATTGTATTAGTTACGATATCATTAAATTGGTTATTATATGTAGTCTTAGAAAGATCTATGGAACGTCTCATAATGTTAAAATATAGGTAATTATGTACTGATGAGGTGTTATGTACTTGCTCGTTTTTTAAAAGCGGGATCAAATAAGTATCATTCGGTTTTATTAATTGAATACAATTTAGTGTGTGTTGTTTAAACGTATTTGTTGCTGTCGTGTGTGACTGGTAAAAAGGTAATGCTCGAGTGAACGACACTTTTTTACCTTTTGAGTACGCATTTCATACTTTTGAATAAAAGGCTTGATTAGATTTTTTAAGCCGATGTATGACTTTTCAAGAAGGTAACCGTACCGCAAGCTTTTTCATTTTTGTAAATTTAGACGACCTCTGCTTTTCTTTTGAGCTAATGAATTGGCTTTGTTGTGGGGATCACCCTCTACTTAGTGTTAGCGGTGATTTTAACTTAAAATAACTAAGGCTCCCTAAATTAGACTTCTTGTTAGAGAGCATACTTGATAGAATTGACTTCTTTTTACGAAAGATGTAAAGCGTTTTCAAGAGCAAGGATGACTTTACAAAATTAACGCGATGCTTAAATTTTTTCATGTTGGATCTTTTTTTGTTTTTTTTGTATTGCTTTCCACGGATTAAGTTAAATAGGAGTAGTTTGCGTTTTTTTAGGCGTCGAGCGTAAATAGTACCGGTTTGATATTCGTGATGAAATTTTAAAAATGCGTTGTTATAAAATTTTACCTGAAGCCTGTTTTTTTCAGAAGCTTTGTGCGTAACTCAAGACCCCGAATGGGTCACTTGTTTACCACTTACTAAAGTTTTAAAGGTCGAGCGTTTTTTCAAAAAACCTTGTTTCATGTACAGCTTTAACGAGGCTAACGAGAAGTTTTTATATTTTAAATTGAATATAGCGATTTGTGATTTTGAATTCGTAAAAGGGCGTAGCAGTTTACGTCGTTTTTTTATCGAGCGTTTTCATCTTTTGTTGGCTTTAAACCTTAATATAGTACTAAAATAACTCGAAGGTTTAGACTTCTTTATGACTTTGGCTTGTTCTGAGTTTTTTGTCTTTTTGTTTTTTTGTTTGGTATTTTTGGTTTTTGAGGTAAAATACTTTACAGATTGTTGCTTTAACATTGAACACTTGAGTGACAAGTTTATTTTAAGAATACCAAGAATAGAAGGAATCGAACCCACGCATACGGTTTTGAAGACCGTTGTTCTACCATTAAACTATATTCCTTTGTGTGTCGGTAAATTTAAGGGACTGCTACCCGCTTTGGTTACTTTTTCAAAAAAAAATGTATTATTTACCTAAATGTTTGAAGGCTTATAAATTTCGCTCACCGCTACTTTCTAAATTTCAGTTGATATGTTTTTTGATAGCTAATAAGATGTTTCTATTCACTATCTGTACATTTATTTTTTCTAGACTTCCACGTTAACAAAGAACTTTACCTAGATATCGGCCTCTATTACCGTAAATAACTTAGTATCAAGGCATCCTCTTAATGCACCGCATCTTATTGTTTTTATATAAAAGAAATCTTACGCGCGTATAAACGTATAAGGTAAAGTTATTACTACTATAATTTTTAATGTGTGTACTCCAACAACAGGTTCCCCTACCATTACCTTGTTTCAACTTCGCTCAAATTACCACACTATCTTTAACTCCCAAACCAATTAAGTGTTTATAGTTACCTACAACGCTACATAGTGTTGTTATTAACACACATTTTCAAGATTAACGAACCTTAAGCAAAAAGTTAATTATTCAAAAATACGATTACACGTATGTAATAAAAAGAAAAGGTAGTGTCCAGCTAGCACGACTCTTCGAGCGTGATGGGCGGTGTGTGCAAAGTTTGACAGATCATTCACCGTGACATGATGATTCACGATTACTAACGATTCCGACTTCATGTAGGCGAGTTTCAGCCGACAATCCGAACTTTGACGGTTTTTAGAGATTTGCTTCAGCTTCCACTGTTGCTTCTCATTGTTTCCGCCCTTGTAGCGCATGTGAAGCCCAACATATATAGACCATAATGACTTGACTTCTCCTTTACTTCCTCAAAACCGATTATTTAACATCACACATGGTAATAAAAAATTTTAGTTATTAGCTTTGTCGTATATGTAAATAAAACTTATTTTCATTAAGCACAATTATGAGTTTCTTCAACGAATAAAAAGTTTGAAATTTACGTAAAAGGTTGCGTTCGTTGAGTAAATGAATAGAACATTCTACAACACGAGCTGACGACAGCCATGCAGTACCAGCTAAAAAGCTATCGATATTTACCATTAGATAATACAATAAACTTTTTCAATATATTGGTAAGATTAGGCGCGGATTGTCGAATTAATCCACACGCTCCACCGTTCAAACAAACTCCCGCCAATCTGTTTAAGTTTAACCTTTGCAGCAATACTCCCCAAGCGAGGCATTTAAGCGTTAACGTACGCGCGAGGTGCAAATTCCCCACATGTAATGCCCATTGATTCAAGGTACGAACTACTAGGGTCTCCAATCCTATTCGATACTCGTACTTAAATGGTTCAACGTCAGTTATTAGTGGTATGCCGCCGAGGCCTCCGAGAATCCCTGATAATATCGTAATATTTTATCTCTATATTATAGGTATTGCAAGCCTCCTAAAAACTCTAGTATTAAGGTTTTACAGGTTAGTACATTAATCTTTGGATTTATCCCGTAACTTCTTAAACCGTCTAGCCATACTTTACGCTCAGTAAAGGCCAGTAACGCTCCCCCGTCAAGGTATTACCGCAGCTGCTGGCACCTTTTTAGCCCGGGGTTCTAATAGGCATAACATCATCGTCTTAGCCTACGGACAGACTTTACAACTTTCATAGTCTTCATGATTAATTTAATAATCTTTCATCTTACGCGTGATGCTGGTTCAAGCTTTTGCTCATTGACCAATATTCTCCACTGCTGCCAACGGTGGGATGTTTTTCAGCTCCCATGTGACTGGACAATCTCACAACCCAGCTAGAGATCGTCGACTCGTTCAAAGAAAGTTCAGTACTTCATGACGAAAATCTAACTCAACACAAAGACACCATTAAGCGTTCATACTTTAAAAAGATTTGTACCTTATGTCGTTACCTAAAAGGGTAACATATTAGTAAGGCGTGTACTAAGCAATTTTTATTCTTGCTGCCAGGAACATCACTTCATTCAAAAACAACATTTTTAATGCGACATAAAAATTTTAATTATCTTGATCCGCTTAAGTAAGCAAACCAAGTAGTACTAAGTCTAATATTTGTTTTTTAAACAAACTTAATGAAAGTCACAAGTGAATTACTCACCCTTACGCTACTAAGATTAAATTTAATCTTCGTACAACTCGCATGTGTCAAGACACCGCGCACGCGTTCACTCCGAGCCACAGTCAAACTCATAATGATTAATTTATGTAAAATCCACTAAAATTTAAATACGATTTAAACTTTAAAAGGTATATAACTCGTTTATATATAAAAGTGCGCTAGTCCAACACCTTGTTCATTTGGGTTAGTCGCTTTGTTATTTTACGCTTAAGTCTTCCTTTTTTTTTCACTTTTACTTTACCGTAGGGTTTATTATTGATAAACATGAAAAATGAAAATTTGAAAGGGTTAATAACTGATTTCTCGTTGATGAGGTTTTCTTCATTGAATGGGTTTTTGTAATGATTGATTACTGAATTGTTAATAGTGGACATTATTTCTTTAAGGTACGTTGGTATATTTGTCACAAGTAAGTAAAGGAACTTTATGGACGCAAAGAGTAGGATCTTTCTTATGAAACTGGCTAAAATTAAATACATTTGCTTGGTTTTAAAAAAGGATTTGTTTTTTACGAAAAACTTGGAAAACATTCCTAACGACAAAAACGTGTAAGTTTCTCCTTGTAAGGTTTTGAAGTTCGGAAAGAATCGATTTCGAGGAAAATTTAAGTTCAGTATTTTACTTGTACCGTGAAATTTAAAAAGATTTCTTTTGAAGTGTCTCAAAAATAAAGGATATCTACGTAAGGTGTTATTAAGTACTTGAGTAGGTTTTATATTAAAGCTTCTGGGAGAGTGTCGCTTAATAAAGTTTAAATCGTGTATGGCCTCGTTAGTGTTCGAAACGGGCTTGATTAGGGTAAATTTGTATACGATGACTTTTTTTAAAATAGAGTCGCGTGTAAAGTTCGTTGACAAGTATATTTATATATTATAAGTATATTTATATATTATAAGTATA
>CESJ01036475.1_pt1 | contig 20223 bp, 10 predicted proteins | sample 356311 | NCBI WGS metagenome assembly CESJ01 (sample SAMEA2621487, study PRJEB7988) | marine metagenome | biome: marine biome (ENVO:00000447); feature: surface water layer (ENVO:00002042); material: "saline water (ENVO:00002010), including plankton (ENVO:xxxxxxxx)" | depth 5 m
ACTAATGCCTATCGATCCATCAGTATTACCAATACAACTAGCACTGGATACTGAGACCTTGTTATTGTCTAATGGCAGGGTGAAAACCGGGCAACCGTTAACATCAACTGTAACGTCTATTGGAGTTTCAGGACAATTATCGTCTGCATTTAAAATACCATCACCATCAATATCATCATCACAAACATCTCCTATTCCATCACCATCTGTATCAACAGATCCACAATCAATATAATTTCCCAAAACGAGTGATGTTCCAGGTTCAAGTTCAATTGATAGATTTTGAGAAAAGTCAATTAATTCATTATTAACAAGATTCTTCCATTCTCCACTTATAGGTAGTTCAAGTATTAATGATTTTTTAGTTACATCAAAGTTTGAAATGACATAGACATACTTTAAAGAATCTCCTGACAAATTATCATTCCAGATATCTATAGTTGGAAGGAGGTTGTTTTGATTCAAAACGTTAAGCTCATATTCACCTTCGAAAACAGGTTCATTTATTTTTAATTCAATTAATTTCTTCCAATAATCATAAATTTCTTTTCTTTTGTTTAATGAATTCCAGTTATCATCCCATTGAGGCTGAGGTTTTGTCGAAAGCTTACAATCCTCTCCTCCATATGTCCCGTCTTCACATGTAAAAATTGAATTATTCATACCCATTTCTGAAAAATGCCATATCATTTTAGGACCAGGAATTAAAAGTAATGAAGCACCTAATGATTTCATCCTTTCTAAAGAAACTTCAATATCTTTTACATCATGAGTAGAATTTGATGAATTACCAAAATTTAAATTTTTATACATTATTCGTTCTTCATCATGGCTTTCTGCATAAGCAATTAGTCTTTTATCATTGAACCCTCTTGATTTATGATCTGCTCTTGAAATATTTGAATTTTCAGAGAAACCCATAGTCAATTGGTTAAACATTGAGGTCATTTTACCCCAAATCATAATTCCTTTTCCTTCATCAACTCTATAATTTGCCCACTCTTTTTCCTCAATATCAGTGCCTAAATGTTCAAAAATTACATAATGATCAGGATCCAATGACCAGGAATAATCGGCATATGATTTTAGAAGATCTACTCTATCTTGTTGAAATCTATTTGTGCAATCATAATCGCTTTCATCACAATTTTGGGTAAATCCTTTTGTTAAATCCCAACGAAAACCATCAATTTTGTATTCTTTAATCCAATGTTTGACGACTCTTTTGGTATAGTCTTGTGTATATTCACTCTGATGATTTAAATCGAAACCTACTGAATAAGTATGTTTAGCAGATTTATTTAAATATGGATTTTCAGAGGATGGATCTCCCCAGTTATTGTTGTCTGGGTCGTTCATCCACAGTTTTACAAGAGGACTACGGCCAAAAACGTGATTTAAAGCTAAATCTAGAATAACTGCTATACCATTTTGATGACACAAGTCAATAAACTCTTTTAATTTATTTTGTGTTCCATAGAACTTATCAAGTGCTAAATGATAAGCGTTATTATAGCCCCAACTTTCATTGCCTTCAAATTCCATAACAGGCATTAATTGAATAGCATTTATATTTAAATTTTTAAAATAATCTATTCTATCTATTAGGTTTTGAAAAGTTCTCTCTTTATCAAAATCTCTTAGAAGTAATTCGTATATAACTAAATCCTCCTTATTTGGTTTTGTAAATTCTTGAGTATTCCAATTGTAATTATTTGTCCATAAATTTTCGATTAATGTAAACTCTCCATTTTGATTTTCTGGAAATTTAGGTAGATCTAAATATGAATTTTCTGAGATTCCACCATCATCGTAAGAGGATAATATTACATTAGAAAATGGATCTGAAACTTTTATTAATGTTGGAGAATCTGACACAGGAGATTTTGAAAAAACTTCATACTGATACCAATAATCAGAAGCTTCAGTCAATCCACTTAACTCAATCCAAAACTTATTGTTATTCGGATTAATCTTCATCAAAGAATTATTATCTCTTTGGTAATTATTAAAATTCCCTAAAACAAATACAAAATCTTTATTTGGTGCTGTTAATTGTAAATAAATATTTGGATAGTTAAAATTAATTCCATCATTCAAATCAATTGGAGGAACTTCATTTACTACGTTTGGTTCAAGTATTACATCAAAATTTAAATTAATAAAACTTGAAGAATCATTAACATCCTCACACAATAGCTTTAGAGACATAGATTTCTTAATTTTAAGACCATCTGTTTGAGATTCAGGACCAAAAATATCTTTACTGAAATTTTTAGAATCTAATACTTGATATAGAATTTCATCACCTTTTTTTAAGTAATAATTAATTTCAGTTGATGAAGCAGTAGAAATAGAAAACGAACCGTTTCTATCTAAAATAACTGGATTAGTTTTAGGACTATTAATTTTTACATCGAATTTTCCAACTTCAAAAAAATGATCTGGAGTTTTTTTATCACCATCACCGTTTTTAGCTTTTGCTAAAACACCAATTTTTCCAATGCCCTCATACTGAAATATTTCTGTCGGAGTAAACTCAAACGAGAATGTTCCGTCTGAATTTTTAGTCATTTTCATAGATTCTTTTGAACTGTTCCATTCTCCATTACAATTGCACGAAGTTGGATTAGCATCGTTTGAATCATAAAACCATGTCCACAAATAAACATCTTCAGTTGACCATTTAGATGGATCAATACCAGAAAGACTAATTTTTATATTTTCAGAATCATTGAAAGGATTGGGGTCTACTGACCAGGAAACATTATCTTGAACCTGTGAGGTTAAAAAATTAAAACTTATTAGTAATAATAAAGAAAAATATTTTTTCATGAATAAAGTGAATTTATTCAATTTCAATTATTATGGCAGATTTTCTATCCAGAGATATCTTATTATTTATCGAAATTCTTTTTTTATTTAAAACGTCATACCCAAATTCTTTGTTCAAAATCAATTCTTTAAATCTTGAAGAATCTAAAGTCTTTGAAATATCATTTCTATTAAAAATTACCCATACCATCTTATTATTAAGTATTCTAAAAAAAGAATAAACTCCATCTTTAGGTGCAAATTGTATTAGTTTACCGTCATGAACAACTTTATTATTCTTTCTCCAATTTAAAACTTGTTTAAAAAAACTTTGAGTTTCTCGCTCTATATTTGACAATCCTTCTCCAGTAAATGCGTTTTTTTTATCACCAGCCCATCCTCCTGGAAAATCTGTTCTAATTAATCCATGATCACCTGGATTTTCATCACTATTCATTAATATTTCTGTACCATAATAAAATTGAGGAATTCCTCTCATAGTACTATAATAAACAATACCCATTTTAAATAAATCTATATCATTATTAACTTGAGTGTAAAACCTTGCCATGTCATGATTATCAGGAAAAATCAATAAATTATTAGGATTTGGGTACAAAAAATCACTTGCCAAAGTTTTGTATGGTTTTATAAAACCTTTTCCCCAATAAAAATCATCATTCAGAGCCTCTACAAATGAAATTTGGAGAGGAAAATCCATTAATGTTGGTAAATAAGAAACATAACCATCATGATTAATCTTATCCTTTTGCCAATATGAAATCACTATTGGACTATCAGACCATTCTTCACCAACAATATTAAAACTAGGGTATTCATCCATTACTGAAAATGTCCAATCAGACATGAAATCTTTATCAGAATATGGATAAGTGTCTACCCTTATTCCCGAAAGACCTGCATATTCAATCCACCACAAAGTGTTTTGGATTAAATATTTAGACATTTTTTTATTTTTTTGATTTAAATCTGGCATTGTTTCAACAAACCATCCATCAGCATGTTCTCTTTTGTCAATTTCAGAGGCATAAATATCCTGAACAGTTTCCCTTCTGTGACTAGTTTGTTTAAATCCAGATTGATTATTAAACCAATTTTCCATTGGAGGATCTTTAAAAAACCAATGCTCAGAACCACAATGATTAGGAATCATGTCCATAACAATCTTTATATCCATCTTTTTTGCTTTAAAGTTCAACTCTTTAAATAATTCATTAGTACCAAATCTTGGATCAATATTATAATAATCAGTTGCGGAGTAACCATGATAAGAGGATTTTTTCATATTGTTTTCTAAAACAGGATTTAACCATACAGTTGTAAAACCTAAATCTTTTATATAATCTAAACTATTAATAACCCCCTGAATATCTCCTCCATGAAGTCCTCTATTATTATCTCTGTTTGGTCGTTCGTACATCTCTTTTACATCATCATTTGTTGGGTCACCATTTGCAAATCTATCTGGTGTAATTAAATACATTACATCCGAATTATTAAACCCTTCAACTTTGGATGCATTTTTTTCTCTTTTCAATAAAGAAAATTCATATTTATCAACCAAAACATTATCATCTAAAAAATTAATATCAATTAGTCCAGGTTTTGCATTTCCTGAAATTGAAATATTTAAAAACAAATAATTTTCATTTTCAACTTTCTCAACTGATTTTAACTTTATACTCGTGCTTTTTATAATTGGTTTTAATTTATTTATATTTTTTCCATAAACAAGCAATTGTAGATCTTTAGTTTTCATTCCAATCCACCAATTAGGAGGTTCAACTCTTTCAATCTTATCATATAACTTAACATCTATTTTAGATATTTCTACTTTATTTTCATTGTTACAAGATGTGACTAGGAAAATAAATAATATTAAAGTCAATATATTTTTCATTCTACTGTTCATTTTTAAATATTTGTTTATAAACTTCTCCTCTAATTTCATTATCTCTACCGTGACCTGCCTTTGGTGTTTCAAACATTTGAGTCATAATTAAGCCTACAAAATCACGTTTTGGATCAATCCAAAAATGAGTCCCCTCATATCCACCACCAGTCCACAATCCTTCGTCTCCAAATCCTTGTTTTTTCATTAGACTACTTGTAATCCATAAATTATAACCATTGTAACCATATTCATTATCTAATTGAGTATGAGGAGAGTATATTTCTTTTACAGATGATTCATCTAAAAACCTATGTCCATTTAATTCACCATGGTTTAAAAGCATTCTTAAAAAATCCGCATAACCATCAGCTGTCCCTATCATACCTTCACCCCCCATAAACAATTCATTTTCTATTTGATAACCAGGAACATATGATCCCATAATATCAAGCTCGCCATCATTAGCTAACCTAATAATAGAATCAACTCCGGAAAAAACTGGTAATAATTTAGTATCAGAGTTCTTGTTATATTGAAGACCATTTATCTTCATTGGTACAGTTATTCTATTTTTTACAAGATTGTCTAAACTTTCTCCAGAAGCTCTTTCATTTACAAAACCTAAAACTGTTGTGTTAAGACCATAAAAATCTTTATTGCCAGGGTGATCAATTAAAGGGAGTTCAGATAATTTTTGAATTAATTCATTTGAGTTTTTTGAAGCTGCTAAATTTTTTGAATCCAAAGCATTATCTAAGCATTCTATCCCAGTTGTTGAGTAATAAAAACCTGCCTCATGATTTATCAATTGTAAAACAGTCATTTCAGAATCACTTTCTACTAAATTTAAAGGACAAGGATCTTGTAACTCTGATTTATCATTTCTAAGTGCTTGACTGTAACTAGTCAAAGCTTGATTATTATTTGATAGTGCAACTTTTAAATTACTTAGTTCAGGGATGTATTTTGAAACAGGATCATTAAGATTTAATAAACCATCCTCGACTAAATCCATAGTAATCGAAATAGTTACTATTTTGCTCATAGACCAAATTCTAAACCATGTAGATTCATTAATATTATGATCAGGAACAAGCTTATTGTTCTTATAACTATTTTGATAAATTTCATTACCATCTTTATCTTCAAGTCTCACAAGAAGTAGAGCTTGAGATCCGTTATCAACATATTTAGAGACTAATGAATCTAAAGAATTTGAATCATAAATCAGTGACTCTTTGTTGTTACACGAATTAAAAGAAAATACCAAGAGAAAAAGAAGTAATATGTTTTTCATTATAATTATTTTATTTGATTTTTAACCCAGTTAAATTGAGCATATTCTTTTGTTTTTTCACCATTACTTGTGGCATACAAGCCTAAATTAGTCCCAATATAGCCTTTACATAAAACTAAATTAGCTGCAGTTTCTGAAAAGAATTTAAAAGAATTACCACCATCATCTGAATAATGGTAAGTATATTTTTCATTTTTCGAAAAAATTTGTAAAACTATATTGTCTTTATATTTAATAGGTATTGACTTGATTATTTTTAATTCACTTTCCCTTGGTTTTACTGTTAGTATGAGCTTAGTAATATTATCTTCTTTTTTAATTGTAAAATTTATATAATTATCATCTTGAGAAAAGATACTCAAGCCTGCTTCTGAATTATTTTTTTTAGGCATAAAATTCATGTGTGCAGAATACTCAAATTCCGTTTCTTTTTGTCTAAAACCCATCAAATTATATCGACCTCTTAGTTTAAAAGATTCCGGGCTTAATTTTAATTTTAAATTTTTATTTTTTGAATCTAACTCATAGGTGTTTTTTCTGGGAACTCTTCTGAAATTCCAATGTAAATCAAGTTTGTTTGAACTAAAATTATCATAAAATGAATTATCAACATATTGTTTTTTTTCAATAAATGGGATTGAGGTATATCTCTCAATTTTTCCAGTTTTTGGAGCAACTACTGGCCATTTAATTATAACTGGTTCCCATCTACCTTTTTCAACTTCAACCCAGTTATCCCAAGCCTCTTCCCAAGAGACTGGCATTAAATGAGTTTCTCTTCCCATATTACTGGTTGCATCCATTTCATTTCTTATACCTAAAGAAACCATATACCAACGGCCATCCTTTAACTGTACTAAATCAGCGTGACCAGTACTGTGTACCCAATTACTATTAGATAAATGTCTTGATGTTAATATTGGATTTTTAGGATTTGAATCATAAGGACCTTCAATATTATCACTAGATGCTATCATTACTGCATGATTGTATGAAGTCCCTCCCTCTGCTACCATTAAATAATACCTGTCATATTGCTTATAAATATGAGGTCCCTCAACACAACATCCTCCACAGGCACCTGTCCATATTGAGTGTCTCGGTCCAAATAATTCCCAATTTTCTAAATTTAACTCCTGAATCCATATTTCACCAATGCCATTTTGATTTGGATTTCCAGGATGGTGTGTACCTACAAACCAAACTTTACCATTGTCATCAAAAAATATATCTGGATCAATTCCTGGAGCCCCTTCAATTACATGGGGCTCTGACCAAGGACCAGCAGGATTTTTTGCAGTCAATATGAAATTAACCATTTCAGTAGGTTTAGTTTTATCTTCAGGAGAATACACGTTTGTTACAACTATATAAAAAAGTCCATCATGATATCTAATTGATGGAGCATGTATACCGCCTTGCTGTTGAACATCGTATAAATTTACTTTATCAAGAGCTTGACTTGGCCTATCAATTCCATAACCAATTAATTCCCAATTAACTAAATCCTTACTGTGATGAATAGGGAGTGCCGGAAAATATTCAAAAGATGAGTTAACTATATAAAAGTCATCATCAACTCTAACGATCGAAGGATCTGGATAGCCACCATTAATTATAGGATTAACAAAAGTGTCTTGAGAATAATTATTATTTAAAAAAAATAAAAAAATAAAAAAAGTATATATAAAAGATTTCATACTCTAAAATGAATAAAAAAAAATGGATTATCAAGTTGATAACCCATTTTTTTAATTAATCAAAAAACAAACTTATTTAACAGTTAAAGTATATGTGCTATTAACAGTATCCAGGGTCATATCGTAAGTTCCAGCTGTAACAGCTATATTAGCTCCATTAGCTTCATAAGTACCATCAGCTCCATTATCTCCAACATTTACGCCCCATGCATCATCTTGTCTAAACTTCAATTCTCCATCAATTAAAACTACGTCTTTAACTATATAGACACCATCATTACAAGGATCTGGCATTAATTTTACATCTTCAGCTGCTCCCCAACCGTTCAAAGTTGCACTACCAACTACACCCCATACAGTTCCAGCAGGTGTTATAGTTATAGTAAAATTAACAGCATCAAAGTCAATGACATAATGACCAGCAGAAATAGCAATATTAGCTCCACCTTGTTCTAATGTGCCATCAGCTCCATCATCACCATAATTAACACCCCAAGCGTTGTCTTCACGGATTTTAAATTCACCATCATATAAAGTGGTAACAGTTCTGAATATTCCATCTTGTCCATTACTTAAAAATGGAACATCATTTCCAGCAGAAAAACCTCTATTTGTTCCTCCCCATCCATTAACAGCACTTCCAACAAGTCCCCAATTACTTAAAGCTGAATCAGTACAAGCCGCTACATTCTCTAATACTTCAATATTCATTGAGGCAGTTTTTGAAACTGTTGAAGATTGATTAGCACCAGAGGATGAAGTACCCGCATAAGCAGTTACTCTTGCATATACCATACCTGTATTGTTTGGAGAACCATCACTAAAAGTTGTATTAGGATCGTCGTCTAAACCTAAAGTTTCAGATAATTCAAGCATTGAGCTTACTTTTAATCCTAAATGGTTATTTGAAGTATCTCCAGAACTCATATCTACAGTTGAAAAATCACTCTTAGTTGAAATGTCAACAACATAGGTTACAGTCGTTGGAGCGTCAAAGTCAGGAGCATTCCAAACTAAACGTTCTGAAATATTATTAGATGTTTGTTGTGATATTTTATAAACATCTTGAAATTCATTTTGAAATTTAACCTCTTTCTGATTTATAGCAGTAAAGATTAAATAATCTTCTTTTTCACAAGAAGAGATATTTACAATTAAAAATGTAAATATTAATAGTTTACTAAATTTTAATATAGTTTTCATAATTAATAATTTGGATTTTGAGTTAAGTTAGTATTCACTAGAAGCACAGCTTCTGGAATAGGAAAAATTCTTCTGTAATCGTCAGAGGCTTTGCCTTTGGCGGCTCCTGCTTTAAAAGGCCACATATAGTTTGATGTAACAAATTTATTATGTCTTATTAAATCTGACCTTCTTTGTCCTTCCCAATACAATTCTCTTGATCTTTCATCTAAAACAAAATCAGATGTTAAATCAGAGCTAGTAATAGTTGGAGCACCTGCTCTAGATCTTAATTGATTAATAAGGTCTGTAGCGGTAGCTAAACTACCTCCTCCTCCTTTAACTGTAGCTTCAACATAATTTAGATAAACTTCCGCTAATCTAATTATTGATAAATCTGTATCTACATGATTTCCTGATGAATCAGAACCAGCAGCTCCAGTTACATCTACATTTCTAAATTTAGTAACTCCATAACCTTCCTTAAAGGGAGCAACCTTTTCCATCTCATAATTTTGACCATCGGTGTGAAACATTGCTCTGGAATCTGACCACGCAATTGGGTTACCATCGCCATCTGAAGATGTAATAGAATATTCGAATTTATCTACCAAAGCTTTAGTTGTTCTTAATCCACCCCATCCTCCATTGACACCAAAAATTGAAGGATCCATTGAGCCACCAATTGGAGCATGAACCATAAAAGTTCCTCCACCCCAAGATTGACTATTTAATCCATCAAATTGAATAACAAATATGAACTCATTTTGAGCTCCATTTGTATTGTTGTCGGCAAGAAATAGTTCATCATATGCAGAACCATTACCATTACCGTCACTTGTATTTAAAGAATATGAACTTGAAATAACCTTTTCAGCGTTAGTTACAACCTGTGAACTCATGTCAGAACCAATATATACCGGAGCATTTAAATATAGTCTAGAAAGTAATGCCCAAGCGGCTACTTTATCAACTCTACCATATTCATTAGACCTAGTATCTGCTAACAATGTACTAAGTTCATTAAGCTCTGTTTCAATAAAAGTAAAAATCTCTTGTCTATTACTTTGCTCTGGCAGTTCAGATGTAAGTTGAGTAACTAATGGAACATTTGCGTACATATCAATAAGTTGTAAATATGCATAAGCTCTTAAAAATCTAGCTTCTGCAACAAAATAAGCAGCATCAGTACTAGTTGAAGCTAAATCTGCAGCATTTTCAATAAATGAATTAGAAAATGAAACAACTTGAGCTAATCTAAAATACATTCCTTGAGTCCATGGATTATTAATATCCCATGACATTTCATGAATATTAGGTAATCCAGGATCTCCCCATCCTACAACCGCTTCGTCTGTACTACAAACATTAAGAGTGTACAAAATTCTTGTATATTGAGAAAAACCTTCATCAATCAAACTAGGATCAATATCAGGGTTTCCGTCAGGACCTGATTGACCAGTGATGGCTAAACTCGCATATATTTTAGCAAGTGCTCCTTTTGCAGAATCAACATCTTTAAAAACATCAATTTCAGTGAATAAATCAGGATCAGTTGGGTTTTGATCCAAATCCGCATGACATGATGCTAGTATTAAAGATGTTAAAGTGAATAAATAAAATATTTTTTTCATAATATTAGTTTAAAAATTAATATCAAGTCCAAGAGCAACAGCTCTAGATCTTGGATAGAAGTTACTATCTATACCACCTGTTATCTCGGGATCAATTCCGTCATATTCAGTAATGGTAAGCAGATTATCTGCACTTATATATAATCTCATAGGATTATTATCAATTACATTATCGACTGTCCAGCCTAACGTAACATTGTCTAATTTAAAAAAGGAAGCATTTTGAATGTGATGATCACTAACACCATTTTTATCTGAAAAATATAAGAATCCAGTATCTAAATAAGATGTGTGAACATTAGATAATCTTCCTAAATTCCATATTTGATTTTCAACAGAAGCTGCCATCATCCTATTTGAACTATAATTTCCTAAGCTAGCTCTTGATGCCATGCTAAAATCAAAATTCTTATATGTAATAGATGCTGTAAGTCCCATAAGAATATCGGCATAAGGATCTTTATAAAAATATCTGTCATCATTATTAATTCTACCATCACCATTTAAATCAGCGTATGAACCCTCAATAGGTCTTCCTTTGTGATCATAAATTTGTTTATAAACATAATATGAATATGGAGATTTACCAGTTTCGTGTCTTTGTAAAAAAGCACCAAAACCAATCCCTCCCACATTTTGCTCATTATCAAGGCGTGTAATTTGATTATCATTAACAGAAATATTATAACTTAAACCAAATTTTAAATCATCCGATTCATACAAAGTAGAATTTAATTGTAATTCAATTCCTTTGTTTTCCATATCACCAATATTAGCATCTATTGTAGTACCAAAATTCGTGAAAGGATCGACAACAGCAGTAGCTATTAAATCGTTAGTTTTTTTAACATATGCATTAAATGATCCGTTTATTTTTAAATCAGAAAATGTAAAATCGATCCCAAAATTAGCAGTTTGTCCAACTTCCCACCTTAAATTTTTATTAATTGGAGCAGGTCTATAAGTTGAATAAAACGAATTGCCAAAACCGTATTTAGCTTGAGAATCACTGCTGACGTATCTAGTTAAAAAATTATAATCTCCTAAACCGTTTACATTTCCAACTTCACCAAATCCAACTCTCAACTTTAATTTATCAACTCCATCATCGTAGAAATTCCAAGCTAAAGCAGCAGAAAAGAATTGCCCCCATCTATCATTAGAAGGTAGTTTTGAAGAAGCATCTGCCCTTAAAGTAGCGGTAAGTAAATATTTTTCATCAAATGAATAATTAACTCTACCAAAATAAGAAAGTAGTACATTTTTAGAGGTATCTATAAATGAATTATTTGTTGAAGAACCAGAGTTAACCGAACCGTCTGAATTTAAATATTCTACCGAAGCTGTATTCGAGTTGTCATATTCAAAACTTTGATAAGAATGACCTGCAGTTACAGAAAGATTTGATTTTCCAGATTCTAAAGCGTAATTTAAATAAGCATCAAACAATAGATTTGTTGTTTCATTTGAATACATATTATTACTTCCATTAAATCCTGCAGCATCAGTTGGCATATTTTTATCTTGAGAACTAAAACCTTCTCCTTTAGAATTATCATAACCTGTATTTATAGTTGCTATTAATCCATCCACTGGAAGATCATAGTCTAATTTTAGACTGGTAATAATTCTATCTACTGTTGACTCATCATCACTTAAGTTCAACAATGCAAGTGGGTTAGTTGGTGATAATGCCAGTTTTTTTCCAGAAGAATCAAGCCAAGTATAATATCCTCCATAAATTGAAGAAGATCCGAAAACTGGCTTCGTTGGATCAAAAAATACCGCTGACCCAATGGCCCCTCTATTTGCAAAATCATTTTCACTTCTTACAAATCTAACATTAACATTGGCTCTTAAATCACCATCAAAAAAAGATGGAGCAATATTTAATGAACCTGTCATTCTATTAAAATTATCACCCATTAATATACCATCTTGATCAGTATATCCTACAGATGCTCTAAAAGGCATATTTAAAAGTCCACCTGAAACAGAAAAACTATTATTTTGAGCTCTTGCTGTTTCATATATTTCTTTTTGCCAATCTGTATCGTTTGAACCCAGTCTAGATATATAGTCTGAAACTCCTGTTGCTTGAACAGCATATTTAAATTGTGTAGCATTTAATACATCCACAAAATCAATTGGAGTGAAAGAAGATGACCTTGAACTAAAATTAAACTTAAGATCTCCAGTCTTACCTTTTTTTGTTGTAATCAACACCACACCATTTGCTGCTCTGGACCCATAAATTGCTGTAGCAGAAGCATCTTTTAAAATACTTATAGCTTCAATGTCAGCTGGGTTTATTGCATTTAGTGGACTTCTTGATCCACCAACACCACCAGCATCTAAAGGAATTCCATCCACAACGTATAATGGATTAGAATTTAAGTTCAAAGAACCAATTCCTCTAATAAGAACATTAGAATCATCTCCAGGTGCACCACTATTTGAAACAATAGAGACACCTGCAACTTTTCCTCTTAAAAGTTGTTGAGGAGAAACCACAGAACCTTTTGCAAAGTTCTTTTCAGTAACTAAATCTACAGCGCCAGTTAAATCTTTCTTTCTAACTGTCCCATACCCAATCACAACGACCTCATCTAACTCAGAGTTAGATTCTATCATTTTTACATCTTGATTTGTTCCATTTACAGTTAATTCAACACTATCATATCCGATATATGAAAAAACTAAAATTTGACCATTATCAACATTGATTTGATAATTACCGTCAAAATCACTAGAAACTCCAACATTTGTTCCTTGTATAATTACATTAACTCCAGGTAAAGCATTACCTGAACTATCTGTAATTAAACCCGAAACGCTTTGTTGTGCAAAAGCTCCTATAGAAAGGAAAAGCAAAAAAAGAATTTGAATTTGTTTTAAAAATTTCATCATATTTTTGATTTTTATTTGGTTAAAAAATCTACTTCTCAACAACTAATTTATATTAATTATTAATGATGAACAAGCAAGCTTTAAATATAAATTTACTATAACGTTGTAGCTAACCAACTATAACGTTGTAGTGTTAATAACTTTATTTTTATCTATCTAAACAAAATATACTGATTATCTTTAACTAAAACTTAATGTTTAGTTTTTAAATTGATCAAAATGATAAGACGAATAACTCTAAAAGAAATTGCAAACGAATTGAATGTTTCTATTTCAACGGTCTCAAAATCTTTAAAAGATAGTCACGAAATTGGTATTGAAACAAGACAAAAAATTAAGGCTTTTGCAAAGGCACACAATTATAGACCTAATAATATTGCTTTAAGTTTAAAAAACAGGAAAACTAAAACAATTGGTGTTATAATTCCTGAAATTGTTCACCATTTTTTTTCAATTGTGATTAATAGTATTGAAAAATTTTCAACTCAAAACGGATACAATGTTATTATTGCTGTTTCAAATGAATCTTTTGAAAAAGAAGTGTTAAATATGGAAACTCTTGCCAATGGGCATATTGATGGTATAATTATGTCAATAGCTAAAGAAACTTTAAAGAAGCAAGATTTTCATCATATTAAAGAAACTATTGATTTAGGCGTTCCAGTTGTTCTTTTTGATAGGGTAATAAGCGATGTAAAATGTGATAAAGTAATTGTTAACGATAAACAAGCTGCAAAAGAAGCCACCCAAGTCCTAATTGATGATAAAAGAAGTAATATCCTTCTTATAACATCTGAGGACTATGTAAGTGTTGGAAACCTGAGGACTGAAGGGTATTTAGAAGCATTAAAAGATAATGATATCAATCCTGATAGTGATTTAATTATAAAAGTCAAGGATAAAAAAGGAAATCAATTAGAAATGTCCTATTTAGAAGATGAACTTGAAAAAATTCTTGAATCAAAAAAAGTTGACGCAATATTGGGTGTAAATGAAATTTACGCAGGGTCAGCATTAAAAGTTCTTAAGAAAATGAAGATTTCTGTTCCCAATGAAATTGCTATAATATCCTTTACAGATGGAGTTATTTCAAGATACTCATCACCCTCATTATCTACAATTAGTCAACACGGAGAGGTCATGGGAGAAAGAGCAGCTAAACTTTTAATAAATAAATTAACTGGGAAAACTAACAGTAATGAATACAAAACAGAAATCATTAATTGTTCTTTAATTAAAAGAGAATCTTCCTGATTTACTATTATATGCACTATAACGTTGTAGTAGATTTTTTAATTATTTTTAGTCATAATTTTAAAAAAATAATATATTAGCAATTCAAAATTATTAATCTACTTCTCAAATAGTTTATAGTTTTGGTTCATTTATAATTACCTTTTCAAGGTTAATCATTTCTATAAATACGTAATATTTAACAGACATTTTTTGTCAGTAAATTTTTTATTTAAACATGAAAAAAAGGTTAGGCTTTTGGGAAATATGGAATATGAGTTTTGGATTTTTAGGGATTCAATTTGGGTTTGCTCTTCAGGGTGGATTTATGTCCAGAATTTTTCAAACTCTTGGAGTTGAAGAATCTAGTATTCCTCTTTTATGGATAGCTGCTCCGTTAACTGGATTAATTGTTCAGCCAATAATAGGATACTTAAGTGATAACACATGGCATCCCATTCTAGGAAGAAGAAAACCGTATTTTTTAATTGGTGCTATACTAAGTTCTGTGACTTTATTTTTTGTTCCTTATTCATCAACATTGTGGATGGCTGCTGGGTTTTTATGGATACTTGATGCATCTATAAATATAAGTATGGAGCCATTTAGAGCTCTTGTCGCTGACAAACTTCCAGATTCACAAAGATCTTATGGGTTTGTAACTCAAACATTAATAATAGGTATAGGTACATGGATAGCTAGCAACTTACCTTATTTTATAAGTAGTTTAGGAGTTAGTGATATAGCTGATCCTGGAGTTATTCCAGATTCAGTAAAATTCGCATTTGGAATTGGAGCATTTGTTTTTTTAACATCTATATTATTTACAATTTTTACAACGAACGAATATCCGCCAAAAGACTTGAAAAAGTTTAGAGAAAAGCAAAATAGAAGTTTCAAATCTATGTTAAATGAATTCACTAAACACTTCGTTAACATGCCTGTAACAATGAAAAAACTAGGTTTAATTCAGTTTTTTAGTTGGTTTGCATTTTTTACAATGTGGAGTATGGCTAATCCAGCTATAACTGAACACGTGTTCAATGCTCCTATTCCAATAATGAGTGATTTCGATCTAACAAACAAAGTTGAATTAGCTCAATACAATTCAGAAAATTTAAATTTTCAGAAAGCTTCAAACTTAACCGGATCATATATGGGAACATATGGTCTATCTTCAATGTTATTTGCACTAATATTAACACTCTATACATCGAAGAAAATAATAAATAGAAAACAAATACACCTTTGGTCTTTGCTAGCAGGTGGAATTGGTTTTATATCGATGTACTTTATTTCAAATCATAATTTATTACTTATTTCTTTTAGTTTAATTGGAATATCTTGGGGAAGTATTTTATCTATGCCTTATGCAATGTTATCAAGTTCTGTTAATGAGGAAAGTATGGGAACAAGTATGGGGATATTTAATATGTTTATTGTAATTCCTCAAATAATTGCTGCTATTGGAGGAATAAATCTATTAACCAACTTAATTGGAGATAAAGTAATCTTTTCAATGGTAGTTGCAGGTTTGTCCTTAATTATAGCTGGATTATTGAATTTACTTATTACTGATAAAAAAACGATTAGTTATTAATATGGGTACTATACCAACCTTTATATTTGATCTTGACGGTGTTATTACTAACACTGAAGATTATCACTTTGAAGCTTGGAAGGCAATTTGTTTGAGTTTAAACTATAATTTAAGTATTGAAAAAAACGAAGAACTAAAGGGTGTTAGTAGATCTGAATGTTTAAATAAAATTTTAAAATGGGCTAACCTTAATATTAGTTCAGAGGAATTTAATAAACTACTAAACAAAAAAAATGATCTATATCTTAAAAAAATATCCAATTTAAACTCTTCCAATATTATAAATGGAGTCTATGATTTTATTGATAAGGCAAAAAAACAAAAGCACTTAATTGCACTATATTCATCTAGTAAAAATGCAAAATTCATATTAAACAAACTCAACCTTCACCCATACTTTGACGCTGTAGTAGACGGCAATAGCGTTAAAGCATCTAAACCTGATCCAGAGGGATTTATTTTAGCTTCTAAATTAACAAATTCAAATCCAGAAAACTGTGTAGTCTTCGAGGATTCTGAAGCAGGAATACTTGCAGGAAACAAAATAAACATGACAACTATTGGAATTGGAGTTTCTAGTAAATTAAATATCGCCAATAAAGTTTATGAAAAGTTTGATGAAATAAATTTAAAAGAATTTCAATAATGCTTAAGAATAAATACATCCTAGATCCCTGGTCTATAATTGAAAATAAATTCGATTCAACTAAAATGATTGATTCTGAAAGTATTTTCAGCTTAGGAAATGGCAAGATTGGACAAAGAGGAAATTTTGAAGAAGACTTTTCAAACAATAAAACAATTGGAAACTATATAAGTGGAATATATTTTCGTGATAAAACAAAAGTAGGTTGGTGGAAAAAAGGATACCCAGAATATTTTGCGAAAATGGTAAATTGTCCAAATTGGAATAAAATACACATTTCAATAAACAACCAAGTTTTAGATTTAAATAATTGTAAAATTCTTTCCTATAGAAGAGAACTAAATATGAAAGAAGGATGGTGTGAAAGAAAAGCTTTAGTTCTAACAAATAACTCTGTAAAAATCGAAATTCAATCCAAAAAATTCATTTCATTAAAAAGAGTAAATATTGGTGCTATAAATTATAAAATCAAAGTATTTGATGATAATACTAATGTGAATATTCTTCCATGTATAGATATTAATATAAGAAACAATGATTCTAATTGGAATGAACCTTTTTTAGAAACATTTGATTCTATTTCAAAAAATAATTTAAGTATTGTTAATTCTAGTGTTATCAATTCAGAATTTGAAATAGCAACTTTTTTTGAAACAACTTACTCTTTAAATAATGAAAAAGTTGATGTAAATTATATTAAGAGTAATAATAAAAATTTAATAGGATCTTCCAGTGAGTTTTTATTAAATAAAAATGACGAATTAACCGTTTTTAAAGTTGGCGGATATTTAAATTCTAATGATTCTAGAAAAAAAGAATTCCATAACATAATAAAAAAAGAATGTGAAAATGCTTTAAAAACAGGCTTTAATGATTTGTGCAAAGAAAGTGCTGATGAGTGGAAGAAAATATGGAAAGATTCAGATATAAAAATTAATGGAGATGTTAAATCTCAGCAAGCAATTAGATTCAATATATTTCATTTAAATCAAACTTTCAACGGAAATGATTCTAAATTAAATATTGGTCCAAAAGGCTTCACAGGAGAAAAATACGGAGGAGTAACATATTGGGATACTGAAGCTTATTGCATACCTTTTTATTTAGGAACCAAGGATTCATCTGTTGCAAAAAATCTACTTAACCAACGTAATGATCAATTAAAAAATGCAATTAAAAATGCAGAAAAAATAGGATTAAATCATGGTGCTGCCCTATATCCTATGGTTACTGTTAACGGAGAGGAATGTCATAATGAATGGGAAATTACATTTGAAGAAATTCATAGAAACGCAGCTATTGCACAAGCAATTAAAAAATATATAACTAGTACTGAGGATTATAATTTTTTAGAAAATAAAGGAATAAAAATATTAATTGCTATTTCAAGATTTTGGCAACAAAGAGTAAACTACTCTAAAGCATTAAATAAATATGTAATTCTAGGTGTCACGGGTCCTAATGAGTATGAAAACAACATTGATAATAATTGGTATACTAATTATAGTGCAAAGTGGTGTTTAGAATATACAATAAAACAATTATCAGAGATTGCAAAAAGAAATAGCGTAAGTAAGGATATTATTTGTGAAGCAAATGAATTAGGTTTAAATGAAATTTCAAGCTGGAAAAAAATTATAGATAATATTTATATACCGTATTCAAAAGATTTAAATATTTTTATTCAAAATGATGGCTTTTTGAATAAAGACCTACAGCCAATTAATAAAATTCCATTAAGCCAAAGACCTATTAATCAAAATTGGTCATGGGATAGAATTCTTAGATCTCCATACATTAAACAAGCTGATGTATTACAAGGTTTTTATTTTTTCGAAGATGATTTCTCTAAATCTGAATTAGAAAGTAATTTTAATTTTTATGAGCAATTTACAGTTCACGAGTCCTCACTTTCAGCATGTATTCATAGTATTTTAGCTTCAAGAATGAATAATGTTGAAAAAGCATACGATTATTTCATTAGAGCTAGTAGATTAGATTTAGACGACTATAATAAAGAAATAAAACAAGGTTTACATATAACTTCAATGGGTGGTTCCTGGATGAGTATTATAGAGGGGTTTGCTGGAGTTAGAATATTAGATAATAAAATTCATCTGAACACAAAAATTCCTAAAAACTGGGACAGTTATAGTTTTAAACTTAATATTAAAAACAGAAAATTTAATGTTTTAATTAATAAAAATGAAAGTAAAATAGATTTATTAAGTGGAGAAAAAATAGATATTATATTAAATAACCATGAGTTAACAATAAATTCTAAAACAACTAAAATAAATTAAAAATGAAAAAATTTTTACTTTTTATAACTCTACTAACTGTAGCTTGTCAAAACAATGATAAAAAAACTTTTTCAATAAATAATGTTGAAAATGGAGTAATATATGAAGTCAATGTTAGGCAATATTCTAAGACTGGTCATTTTGATGATTTTACTAAAGACATTCATAAGCTAAAAGATTTAGGAGTAAAAATAATATGGCTCATGCCTATACATCCTATATCACAAATTAAAAGAAAAGGAACACTTGGTAGTTATTATTCGATTTCAGATTACAAAAAAGTTAATCCAGAATTTGGAAGTAAAGAAGATCTTGATGAATTAATTGCAGAAGCACATAAAAACGATATGCTAGTAATTCTTGATTGGGTAGCAAATCATACAGGCTGGGATCATGATTGGATAAATACAAACCCAGAATATTATACAAAAAACAGTAATGGTGAGATTACAGATCCTATTAATCCAGATACTGGTCAATCTTGGGGGTGGACTGATGTAGCTGATCTTGATTTTGATAATATGGAGATGCAGAATGAAATGATTGAAGCAATGGAATACTGGGTTAAAGAACACGATATTGATGGATATAGATTAGATGCTGCACACAGCTGTCCTCCTTCCTTCTGGAGAAAATCTATTGATAGGCTTAAAAATATAAAAAATGTGTTGATGTTGGCAGAATCTGATGGATATCATCCTGGCGGATTTGAGCTTATTGAAATGTTTGATATGAGCTACAATTGGTCTGGACACCACGTTCTAAATAAGATTTTTAAAAAAGAAAATAATTCCGATGATTTAAAAGAAAATATTAATAGAAATATTTCTGACTATAGCTCGGATCATGTTTTAATGAACTTCACATCTAATCATGATGAAAATACTTGGGCTGGTACAGTTTTCGATAGATATGGAAAAGGGGCTAAAACATTTGGAGCACTAACCTACTTTCTTCCAGGAATTCCTCTTATTTACAATGGTCAAGAG
>CESJ01054283.1_pt1 | contig 20009 bp, 18 predicted proteins | sample 356311 | NCBI WGS metagenome assembly CESJ01 (sample SAMEA2621487, study PRJEB7988) | marine metagenome | biome: marine biome (ENVO:00000447); feature: surface water layer (ENVO:00002042); material: "saline water (ENVO:00002010), including plankton (ENVO:xxxxxxxx)" | depth 5 m
TGTTTTAGGTGAAGGTGCAGGAACTTTGATTCTTGAAGAATACGAACATGCTATTGAAAGAGGTGCTAAAATTTATGCTGAAGTTATGGGAGGAGGTCTCTCTGCCGATGCACATCATATTACAGCTCCACACCCAGAAGGGAGAGGTGCAATAAGAGTAATGTTGAATGCTTTGGAAGATGCAGACATGAAACCCGAAGACATTGACTATATAAATGTACACGGAACTTCTACTCCTCTTGGAGATGTTGCAGAATCGAAAGCTATAAAAACTGTTTTTGGCGAACACGCTTACAATCTTAATATAAGCTCTACAAAATCTATGACTGGCCACTTACTCGGTGCAGCTGGAGCTGTAGAAGCAATTGCCTCTATCTTGGCTATTCAAAAGGGAATTATACCTCCGACCATCAATAATAAGAATTTTGATGAGGAAATAGATGCTAAATTGAATTTTACGCTTAACAAAGCACAAAAGAGAGAAGTGAAAGCTATTATGAGTAATACTTTTGGTTTTGGTGGTCACAATGCGTGTATTATTCTTAAAGCTTATGAAGCTTAATGATGAAGTGGCTTAATAAGCTTTTATCTACACAGTCTTCCGATCCCTTAGCAATAGAACTAAGTCCAATTTTGGGCTTTACACCCGAAAATTCACAATTCTATTATCAAGCCTTTTGTCATAGTTCTATTGAAGAGCCTAAATACGGTGACAACGAACGTTTGGAGTTTTTAGGAGATTCTATTTTAGACTCCGTTATTACGGAATACCTTTACCATAAACTTCCAACAAAAGACGAGGGCATACTTACCGACATTCGTTCGAAAATGGTGAGTAGAAGAACACTCAATAGATTAGCTAAAGAGTTTAAAATTGATGGATTTGTACAAACCAATTTAGGTGGGAAAATACCTGTTTCGGTATTTGGAAATGCTTTTGAAGCATTAATTGCAGCGATTTATTTAGATAAAGGAGAACAGTTTTGTAGAAACTTTATCATCAAAAAAATTATTGAAAAGCACTTTTCCTTAGAGAGATTAGAAAAAGAAATAAGCAGTTATAAAAAACACTTTATTCAATGGACACAAAAAAATGATAAATCGTTTTCTTTTGAACTACAAAGTGAAACAGGTGAATCGCATAACAAGACCTTCGAAATGGCACTAGTGTTCGAAGGAAAAGTAGTTTCTAAAGCAACCGCCAGTTCAAAGAAAAAAGCAGAAGAAGCTACCGCAAAAATTGCTTGCGAAAGTCTAAAGATCTAACAATTTCTATTCGTTATTTTAAGTATATTTGACTCTTATAATCCATTATTAGAGCATTATACTATGTGCCTACTAATCTTTAAATTTTGAACCAAGCTAAAAGCTTTTGAAATTAAGATTTTTGAAATATGCCAAAAAAGAGTTTAAGTATAGATTTTGAATACGACTACAACTTCCTGCTGATAGGGATTTGTACTCCATTAAAAGATTATACTATTGGTTATCAGATAAATAAATATATTTCAACCAGTTTTAAACGGAGTAAAGACGATGTAGTAATGGATTATCCTGATGGAGTTGAATTAGCTAATTTTGCACAGTTTGAATATTGGAACGAACAATTTCAAAATCAATGGTTTTTATTAGCAAACAAATGCAAAATATTGTGCAATGATGATGAAAAAAATCAAGGCACTATATTTGACGGACATAGTCAAAACAGGAAAAAAATAAAGTATTTAATCCCCGAAAACGCAAAGGTGGATTTTTACATTCAAATACACGGCATATATAATGAGGACAGTAAAATAGCCCTCATAAAAAATATAAAAAACATTGACCGTATTGTAAATGTACACGAAATAAACATGGACAAGTTACGCTCTAAAGAAAATCTAATCATCGATGAATAACACAAAAATAGTAGCTACCATAGGGCCTTCCTCCTACGATAAAGCCATTTTAAAAGAAATGTTTGCTGCGGGACTCAACGTGGCACGAATAAACTTTTCGCATAGCAATCACGAACAAGCGATCCAAATTTATAATTGGATACAAGAACTCAATATTGAAGAGGACAGAAACGTTGCGGTATTGGGCGATTTACAAGGGCCCAAACTTCGACTTGGAGAAGTAAAACCAAATCAAGTTTTAAAAAGAGGTAACGAAATAACAATCACTACAGATGAGTGCATTGGAGATGTTTCCAAAATATACATAACTTATCCAGAGTTCCCTAAAGATGTTCAGGTTGGCGATAGGATTATGCTTGATGATGGGAAGCTTATTCTACGAGCTGAAGCTACAAATGGTGAAAATGAAGTTCTCGCAAAAGTAATTCAAGGCGGAGAATTGAAATCTAAAAAAGGCGTTAATCTTCCAAACACAAAAATATCATTACCCTGTTTAACACCTAAAGATTTAGCCGATTTAGACTGTGCTTTAGAAATGGGTATAGAATGGATTGGTTTGTCTTTTGTACGAAATGTAAAAGATGTAAAACAACTTCAAAATATAATTAAAGAGAGAGGATCTCCAGCTCGTGTAATTGCAAAAATTGAAAAGCCTGAAGCAATTAGACAAATAGACGCGATTATAAAACAATCAGATGCAGTAATGGTAGCTCGTGGTGACTTAGGCGTAGAAGTTCCTATGGAAAGAGTGCCCAATTTACAAAAAATGATTACTCGTAAATGTATCAAATACTCAACGCCAGTAATTATAGCTACTCAAATGATGGAGTCTATGATGGATAGCTTGAGTCCGAGTAGATCCGACGTAAACGACGTTGCAAATGCGGTACACGATCGTGTAGATGGCGTAATGTTAAGTGGTGAAACATCGGTTGGTAAATACCCAGTTCGCGTAATTAAAGCGATGAATAAAGTGGTAAAAAACGTAGAAGAATTTGCAGATTTAGAAATGGAGGAGTTTTTGCCAATCGACAAAAATGATGGTAGATTCCTTTCGGATACGATCTGTTATAATGCCTGTAAAATTGCAGAGCAAGTAGATGCAAAAGCAGTTATGACAATGACACATTCTGGCTATAATGCATTTAAAATTGCAAGTTTCAGACCTCCTAGTAAGATATGTATTTTCACTAACAATCATAAAATTATGAATACCCTAAGTTTACTCTGGGGCGTACGTGGCTATTATTACGACAGTTTTGCAAGTACAGACGATACGATGGCTGAAATTAAAAATATAATACAAGAAAAGGGGATTATAGAAAAGGGTGATTTAGTAGTGAATATTGCTAGTATGCCGATTACAGAAAAAGGAATGACCAATATGTTAAAACTAAGCTGCGTAGAATAATGAAGAATTTAGACATTCCCTTACTTAAAAAGATATGTGAAATTGCTGGTGCTCCAGGATTTGAACAAAGAGTACGGACACTTGTTATTGATGAGATAAAAAATCATGTGGATGACTATTCTATAGATAACTTAGGGAACCTTACAGCAATAAAAAGAGGGAAATCATCTGATAAAAAAGTCATGATTGCTGCTCACATGGATGAAATAGGATTCATCGTAACCCACATAGATGATAATGGATTTGTACGTTTTCATACTTTAGGAGGCTTTGATCCGAAAACACTTACAGCACAAAGAGTAATCATTCATGGTAGCAAAGATTTAATTGGTGTAATGGGTTCAAAACCTATTCATGTAATGTCTGCTGCAGAGCGTAATAAAGTGCCTAAAACTACCGATTATTTTATAGACATGGGTATGTCGAAAGAAGAGGTGGAAAAACATATTACTATTGGAGATTCTATTACCCGACAGCGTGAATTAATTGAAATGGGCGACTGTGTAAACTGTAAATCTATAGACAATAGAGTATCAGTTTTTATTCTTATAGAAACTTTAAAAAGACTTAAAGACTTTCCATACGATGTATATGGCGTATTTACAGTACAAGAAGAGGTCGGTATTCGTGGAGCACAAGTTTCGGCAATGAAAATTCAACCTGACTTTGGTTTTGGATTAGACACTACTATCGCATACGATGTTCCGGGAGCAGCAGCACACGAAAAAATAACGGAACTCGGTAAAGGAGCTGCCATAAAAATTATGGACTCTCAAACTATATGCGATTATCGAATGGTGCGTTATATGAAAGAAATTGCAGCTAAGAAAAAACTAATAACTCAGCTCGAAATTCTTCCTGCCGGAGGAACCGATACCATGGGCGTTCAAAGATCTACCCCTGGTGGATCTATAGCTGGGGCAGTTTCAATTCCTACACGACACATTCATCAGGTTATAGAGATGGCACACAAAGAAGATATTAAGCAATCGATAGATCTCTTACAAGTTTGTATTGAAAACTTAGATCAGTACGATTGGAGTTTTAGATAAATTTCGTTCCCTTAGTACCAAAAATTGAAAATGGAGAAATGGCTGCTTTAAAATACCTTTTATTTACTTTTATTAGTACTTGCTTTTTATGGCAATGTGCAACTATGCAAAGCCCTAGTGGTGGTGAAAAAGATGTTTTAGCTCCAACAGTCCTCAAGTCTAATCCTGCACAAGGCCAAATAAATGTGAGGCCGACAACTATAGAAATTCAATTTGATGAATATTTTAAATTAAAAAACCTACAAAGTGAATTACTTATTTCTCCTCCTCTAGAAACCAAACCTTTGATTTCTCAAAAAGGTAAAAATCTATTTATAGAAATACTAGAGGATTTAAAAGACGACCACACCTATACTTTCAACTTCGGAAATGGAATTGTTGATTTTCACGAAGGAAACGTTTTAAAAGATTTTTCCTTAGTTTTTAGTACAGGAAATCATTTAGATTCAATGTCTATTTCTGGGAAATTGAATAGCTGCCCAGTAAATGTACTACCTGATAATAGTGTTGTAGCAATCTATGGAAAAGATAGTCTGAGAAAGGATTCAACAATATTCCTGCAAAAACCAGATTATTTTGGTTTACTAAACGAAAAAGGTGAATATAAGATTGAGCACATTAGAGCGGGAAATTACGAATTGATTGCTTTTGACGATGTTAACAAAAATTACGTATACGATGGAGCTACAGAACAACTTGCTTTTTGTGATAGCTTAATTAGTATTACCGATAGTGCTGTTTTAGATTTATGGCTTTTCTCGGAGAAAGAAGAGCTTAAATTACTAGATGTCTTAGCGAATAAAAATGGAAGAATTCATTGGGTTTACAACCAAAAAATTGATTCTATAAAAATTCATTCAAATCCAAAAATTGAGTTTTACTCTAAACTAAAAGAAGATAGTCTTTTGGTTTGGCCTAGCTATTCTTCTGACTCCTTTTATGTATGGACAGAAATTTACTCTCGCTTAGACTCTGTTTTAGTAAAGACGGATACACTAGAAACGAATAAGCTGAATATTTCTTTAAAGAACACGTTTTTAAAGTCTAAATCTAATTTGATAATCCACTCTGATGCACCTATAATTGATATCGATACAGCTAAAATAAAATTATTTTCAGATTCTATTCCTCTTGAATATTTGGCAAGATATTCAGATTTTGAGCTTATAATGGACTTCGCTCATGAAGGAGCAAATGACTATAATTTAATTTTAAATGATGGAGCTATTACGAGTACCTACAACAATAAAAATGACAGTACGAAACTAAGATTTTACACCAAATCCTCTTCTCAACTTGCAAGTTTAAAGATTAATGTAAAAACTACAAAAAACTATTATATAGAGTTAATGAAAGATGATAAGGTACTTGGAAGGCGGTATCGGGATGAGGAGTTAAAATTCACAGAACTTTTAGCCACCAAATATAAATTGAGGCTTGTTGTGGATGAAAATCAAGATCGGGAATGGACTGCTGGGAATTACTTCGAAAATAGGCTACCTGAAAAAGTATTTTATTATTCAGAAGAAATCAATTTAAGAGCTAATTGGGAAATGGAAATAGATTTTACTTTAGACGATTAAGTAAATAGTTTAAGTTATTTGTTTTGATACACTTCATTATTCCAAGTTAAAAGGATCTCTATCGCTCAGAAAAGGTATCTTTTTTCGAATGGTAGTAAGATGGTCTTTAGACAGACTTACTTCAATCCAACCAATTTCATTATCTGGAGCTGCAGCAATAACTTCTCCCATAGGATCTAAAACCTGAGAATGACCAGAGTATTCCGCATTATATCCATCAGTTCCAATTCTATTTACACCAATAATATAGCTTTGGTTTTCTATCGCCCTCGCTTTTAATAAAGTGTCCCAAGCTTTAATTCTTTTGTTTGGCCAGTTGGCTAGATAAAAACATAAATCATAATTTACATCGTTTCTAGAAAAAACTGGAAAGCGTAAATCGTAGCAAATTAATGGGCAAATTTCCCAGCCTTTATACGTTACAATTAAACGATTGTTACCAGCAGTAATATGTTTTTCTTCATTTATTAAACTAAATAAATGCCGCTTATCGTAGTGTTGTATCGCACCATTTGGCTCTACCCATAGCAAACGATTATAAATGTTTCCTGCTTCAATAATCATCAAAGAACCACAAATTACAGCGTGTTTTTTATGAGCTATTTTTTTCATCCATGCTACAGTTTCACCTTGCATCGTTTCTGCTAGATGGGTAGATTCAATAGAAAATCCTGTGCTAAACATTTCAGGTAATAGTACAAGGTCTGTATCTTCTAAAGCTTCGAAATACAATTCTAATTGAGTCCTATTTGCCTTGGCGTTTTCCCAGGACAACTCGCATTGTAATAAGGAGATTTTTAGCTTTTCCATTTTAATGTGCCTCCAGCCAAGTTTGTCCCTCACCAATATCTACAGTAAGTGGAACCTTCGATTCGAAGACATTTTCCATGGCAGCTTTAATTAGCTCTTTAAGCTGCGGAACTTCAGACTTTACGGCATCAAAGACCAATTCATCGTGTACCTGTAAGATCATTTTAGAGTCTAATCCTTGTACTTCAATCTCAGCCTGAACTTTAATCATAGCTAACTTAATCACATCTGCTGCAGAGCCTTGTACAGGAGCGTTGATAGCATTTCTTTCCGAGTGCCCACGCACAACACCATTTTGAGAGTTGATGTCTTTTAAGCGCCTCTTTCTATCCATAATCGTTTTTACATAACCATGTTCTCTCGCAAAAGCAATATTGCTATCCATATACTCTTTGAGTTTAGGATAGGTAGCAAAATAACTCTTAATTATTTCGGCTGCTTCTTTACGCGATAATGTAGATTGTTGACTCAAACCGAAAGCAGAAACACCATAAATAATACCAAAGTTCACTGTTTTAGCATTAGAACGCATTTCTCTAGTTACCTCCTCTAAGGGTACTCCAAATACTTTGGAGGCTGTGGCAGCATGAATATCTAATCCCTGTTGAAAGGCTTCCATCATCACTGGATCGCCACTCATTTCGGCAATAAGTCGTAATTCTACTTGAGAATAATCAGCCGCTATTAATACATGGTTTTCATCTCTTGGAATAAACGCCTTTCGCACTTCTTTTCCTTTTTCGGTACGAATAGGAATGTTTTGTAAGTTCGGATTATTAGAGCTTAATCTTCCTGTAGCCGCAACAGCTTGGTTAAAGGAGGTATGTATATGTTTTGTATTCGGGTTTATTAGTGCAGGTAATGCATCCACATAAGTAGATCTTAGTTTCTGCATGGAACGGAATTCCAATATTTTCTCAATAATTTCGTGCTTGTCTTTTAGCTTAGAAAGTACATCTTCTGAGGTTGAATACTGACCCGTTTTGGTTTTTTTTGCTTTATCATCTAGTTTAAGATGGTTAAATAAAACCTCTCCCATTTGTTTTGGAGATGCTATATTAAATTCCATTCCTGCTAATTCGAAAATTGTTGTCTGAGTTTCGAGTACCGATACTTCGAGTTCTTTAGAGAATATGGCTAAACCTTTAATGTCTAGATTTATTCCTTCTCTTTCCATTTTTGCCAATACCGAAACCAACGGCATCTCCATAGTGGTAAAAAGCTCTAGTAATTCCTCTTCCTTTAACTTAGGTTTAAACACCTCTTTTAGCTGCCAAGTTATGTCCGCATCTTCGCATGCATAATCTTTTACTTTTGTTGGTGGTATATCTCGCATATTTAATGCTGATTTCCCCTTACCGATAATGGCTTCTATTTTTACTGGAGAATAGTTTAAATAGGTTTCTGCCAATACATTCATATTATGTCTCATGTCTGCTTCGAGCAAATAATGAGCAATCATAGTATCAAAAAAAGCACCTTTTAAAGTAATTCCATAGTTTGCTAATATGTGTAGGTCGTATTTAATATTCTGTCCTACTTTTTCTATACGCTCATTTTCGAATAGAGGTTTAAAAATGCTTAATATTTCTTTTCTTTTTTCCTCATTATTACTAAGCGGTATATAAAAAGCTTCTTTAGATTTAAAGCAAAAAGACATTCCTACAATTTCTGCTTGTATAGCATTTAGAGAAGTTGTTTCTGTATCGAAAGCAAAAGACTTTAAAACGCTTATTTTTTCAAAAAGCGTTCTACAATCTTCTAAAGATTCCACCAATTTATAATTGGGTTTTATACTTTCTAAAGTATCGTACGATGAGGTAAATAAAGAAGCCTGATTATCATCATCACCACCACCACCAAATAAATCTATTTGTGCTGTGTTGGCTGGTTTTGTATTGCTTTTACTCTCGTTATTTATTTCTATAGCTTTAGTTTTGCTAACTTCTATCCCAAACCAACGCTCTGCCAATCTCCTAAACTCTAATTCCAAGAAAAGCTCTTTTACAGCTTCTTTATTCATTGGAATACGTTCGAGGTTCTTCGCTTCAAATTCTACTGGAACAGCTAAATTTATGGTGGCTAATTTTTTAGATAAAAATGCCAGCTCTTTATTGGCTTCAACATTTTCTTTTTGCTTTCCTTTTAGCTCGTTGGTGTTTTCATACAAGCCTTCCATACTATCGTAAAGCCCCAATAGTTTTTTTGCTGTTTTATCTCCTACACCAGGAATTCCAGGGATATTATCCGAGGCATCTCCCATCATTCCTAAGTAATCGATTACCTGTTCTACACGCTTAATTTCGAATTTTTTAAGTACTTCAGGTACTCCTAAAATCTCAGCACCATTACCCATTCTAGGTGGCTTGTACATGTAGATATTATCTGACACCAACTGTGCAAAATCCTTATCAGGAGTCATCATATAAGTGGTGAATCCTTCTTTTTCTGCCTTTTTAGCTAAGGTTCCTATAACATCATCTGCTTCAAAACCGGGCTTTGCAATTACAGGGATGTTTAGAGCTTCCATCAGCTTAAAAATATGGGGTAGGGCGGTAGAAATCCCTTCCGGCATTGCTTCTCGCTGAGCCTTATATTCTTTGTATTCTATATGTCTTTCCGTAGGCTCGGAAGTGTCGAAGCAAATAGCCCAGTGTGTAGGTTGCTCTTTCATTTGAACATCCATGAGCGTATTTACCAAGCCTAAAACAGCTGAGGTGTCTTGACCCTTAGAGTTTATTCTCGGATTTTTAGCAAAGGCAAAATAGGCTCTATATATTAATGCAAATGCATCAAATAAAAATAGTTTCTTCTCTGTTTGTTCTGTCATAATAGTGTGTTGAAGCAGTAACTAATTTGTAAAGTAATACATTAAATAGTCCGTTTGCAATTCTCAAATCTTCAAACTCTGACTATTCGTTATAAACAACATCGAGAACTGTTTGACCAACTGCTTTCAGTGTTGTTTTATCTATATTCTCTAGCTTATCTTCGTGTGTATGCCAATGCTCGTAAAAATGACTTTCTGTAGCCGGATTGTATTCAATAATGTCGATAGTAGGAACTCTACCTTGTGCTAAATTATTAATGTATAAATGATCGTCTATGATTAGATTCGTTTTTTGAAATTTAAATGTATTTCCGTATCCTAGTTTAGCAGCTGTATTCCATACTTTTTTTACGACTTGAGGAGCAAATGTTGTTGAAGCTAACTCTTGTGTAAACACCGCATTTTTTCCACCGACCATATCTAGTAGAATTCCAAATTTAGCGAAGTAATTGTCTTTATGTAAATGAGTTGCCCAGTACTGCGATCCCAAACAATAGGAATGTTCCATACGAGGGTAATCACTTTCGCTAGGCTGCCCATAATCTTCAGAATCAAAGAGAATTATATCTACGCCAATATCTGGTTTCTTTATAGAGAATTGTCTGGCTATTTCTAATAAAACACCCACGCCAGAACCACCATCATTGGCTCCTTCTATGGCAACATTTTTATTTTCAGAGTCTTGGTCTGCAAAAGGCCTAGTATCCCAGTGTGCACAGAGCATTACTCTTTTTGCCCGCAAAGGCTTAAAGGATGCGATAATATTTTTGGAATTCAATACATTCCCATCGAAAGCTGTTAATTGAGCCTCTTGTACAATTACCGTATCACAGTAAGAATTGAGTTTTTCAATTAGAAAGTCTCCACAGGCTATATGACCTTTAGTATTAGGAACTCTAGGTCCAAAAGCTACTTGGTCTGCAATAAAATTATAAGCAGAATCTGCGTTAAAATAAGGCACTTCTACTGTTTTAACTTGAACGATTTTTTTCTTCACCTTCGGCTCTGATGAGCATCCTATTATGATAACTGCAAGTAAGGGTATTAGTGTTTTTTTCATTTTTTTTGTCAAAATTGTCTCTATGTATCTTTGTCGTTAAAGACTAAACTCGAATTATGTCTAATCGATTTCAGTATGTACTTCTTAAATAGACCATCAGTTTATTAATTCCATTCATTGTTTTGCTAGCAGTTAATCTTCGCTCTTTCGCAATTTCAGGACTAATATATTCTATATCTTCAGCTTTGTAATACAAGCTTTTAAGCTCGTCACACAATGCTTTCGAAATGTTTAGAAATTGATAAAATTCTTTATCACTTTTTTTACAAAATCCTTCTGCAATATTATTCATTACTGAAACCGAGCACCTTTGTATTTGGTTTTTAAAACCATAATTTCGGTTACTCTTAAAGTCTATATATACTTGTTTAGTCAATTTCCTTGACAGCTTTCATATTTCTAGATCTTCGAATTTATCGCATCCTTTTGATCATAGTCTTTAAAATATTTTTTAACATTTACTCAACACCTACTGCAACTAATCTAGACATTAAAGTGACCTTTTGACCAATAGACAGTTTACACCGTTTTCACTCAGCATTTATTCCTTAGTCCAGCTCGCACCTTCTTTAGAGTCTTTTACGGTAATATTAAGTTTTCCTAATTCGTCTCTTATGAAATCTGCAGTAGTCCAGTCTTTATTTTCTTTTGCAATTTTCCTTAAACCCAAAACAACATCCATTACATCATCTGCAAGACCATCTTGAGTCTCAATTGCTAACTTTTGTAAACCTAAAATATCGAAACTGAAGTCATTCATTAATTGAGTTAAATCCTTTTTTGAACTACTATTTAAACTTCCTTTTCCTGCGGCAATAGAGTTAATTTGTTTTACGGCATCAAATAGATGAGCTACAAGTATAGGTGTATTAAAGTCATCGTTTATCGCCTCGTAGAATTTCTTTTTATAGTCTTCTACGTTTAAAGTAGAATCTTCAGAAACCTGTATTCCTTCCAAAGTTTCTAAGGCAGCCATTAATTTATTCATTCCTTTTTCTGCGGCAAGCAAAGCTTCGTTAGAAAAATCAACGGTAGAACGATAATGCGCTTGTAGTATGAAAAAACGAATAGTCATAGGGTTGTAAGCTTGTTCTAGCTTATCGTGTTCGCCACTAAAAAACTCACCTAAAGTGATGAAGTTCCCTAATGATTTACCCATTTTCTGACCATTAATGGTAATCATATTATTGTGCATCCAATAGTTTACAGCTTCGTGACCATCGCTGGCACAGGATTGTGCAATTTCTGCTTCGTGATGCGGGAATACTAAATCCATTCCACCACCGTGGATATCAAATCTAGCTCCTAAATATTTTGTACTCATTGCCGAACACTCTAAATGCCAGCCTGGAAATCCTTCCGACCATGGTGAAGGCCATCTCATAATATGTTCTGGTGAAGCCTTTTTCCAAAGGGCAAAATCCACAGAATTTCTTTTGTCTGATTGTCCTTCTAAATCACGAGTATTCGAAATCATATCGTCTATATTTCTACCAGACAATTTTCCGTATGCATGATCTTCATTGTATTTAACTACATCAAAATAAACATTACCATCTACTTCATACGCATAACCATTGGCTAAGATTTTTTCAATCATAGCTATTTGCTCAATTATATGTCCAGTTGCTGTAGGCTCTATACTTGGAGGAAGTGTATTTAGCATAGCCATATCTTTATGGTATGAGCGCGTATAATACGCCACCACTTCCATAGGTTCGAGTTGGTCTAATCGTGCTTTTTTTGCAATTTTATCCTCGCCTTCATCCGCATCGTTTACCAAATGTCCAACATCGGTAATATTCCTTACATAGCGAGTTTTATAACCCAAATGCTGCATATATCTAAATACCACATCAAAAGTAATCCCTGGTCTAGCATGTCCTAAATGTGCATCACCGTAAACTGTAGGTCCACAAACATACATACCTACTTTACCTTCGTTTAGAGGTTTAAAAACTTCTTTTTTTCTAGAAAGGGTATTGTAAAGATTTAAGTCTTGCATGGTATATAGGGTTTATTTGTATTGTTTTTTAAGGTTTTGCATCATGTCTGCAACCATTGTAGCTAGGTCGTATTCATGTTTCCAATTCCAGTGTTCTCTAGCTAAACTGTCGTTTATAGATTGTGGCCAACTGTCTGCAATCGCTTGCCTTTCGTCTGACTTATAAGTCATTTGAAACTGAGGAATATACTTCTTAACTTCTGCTGCAATTTCTGCTGGGCTAAAGCTTGTTCCTCCAACATTGTAAGAAGAACGAATTTTTATTTGTTCTGCGGGCGCTTCCATCAACTCTAAAGTTGCACGGATAGCGTCTGGCATATACATCATCGGTAAAGTAGTGTCTTCTGAAAGGAAGGATTCGTATTTACCAGACTTTAATGCTTCGTGAAATATATGAACTGCATAATCTGTAGTTCCTCCACCTGGTTGAGCTTTCCAACTTATTAAGCCCGGATAGCGTATGCTGCGTACATCTACACCAAATTTCTGATTGTAATATTCGCACCAACGTTCTCCAGCTTGTTTGGAAATTCCATAAACTGTATTGGGTTCCATTACAGTGAATTGTGGCGTGTTTGTGCTTGGTGTAGTAGGCCCAAATACGGCAATAGAGCTTGGCCAATACACTTTTTTTATTTTGCCTTGTCTTGCTAAGTCCAAAACATGAGAAAGTGATCGCATGTTTAAAGTCCAACCTAATTCTATGTTTTTTTCTGCTGTAGCTGACAAAAGAGCTGCCAATAAATAAATTTGTGTAACCTTATACTTGTTTACAATTTCGTGTAAACGTGCTTCATTCATAATGTCGAGCTGCTCAAAAGGACCTGTTTCCATTACTTCTGGGGCGGCCGATTTAATATCGGAGGCAACCACATGAGCATTACCATAAATGGCTCTTAAATTCATAGTTAAGTCAGTGCCTATTTGCCCTGAAGCTCCTATTATAAGTATGGTGTCTTTATTCATATTAGTAAGTCTGGCTATAAATTTAAAGAGTCAAATATACAATTTTGAGTCACAGGACTAGAGGCTCATTGATACAATTTAAATAACTGTTTTTTTCGCTATTATTTAAGCGATAAGTTTTTATTAAGGAATATTCTCAAAAAAAATAAACATTAAAAAAGCCCCACCTAAGTGGAGCTTTTAATCTAAATCCCTAAAACTTGAAATGAAATACATAAAAAAGTAACAACTTTTCAAACTTATTAGCTTAGATGTCAAATACAATGCCAAAGTCAATAACATTTAGTTCCTGTGGTCCTTTATTGTTTTCAAATAAGGTGCTCAAATGGTATTTAGCGTAAAAATTAAATCCCATTACACCAAACTGAGCTTGCAATCCGTAACGAACTTTGTTTAAGTGAAATTCGCCTTTTTGTTTTTCTTTATTCGAGTTATCATTTTCATCTAAATAAATAAGTTTGGTTTTTGCTTTAAGCATATAGCCAACAAAAGGACCAACAGCAATATTAAATCCGTTTTCTTCTCTAATATTAGAGCTAAAGTCTAATTGTAGTAAAAGAGGAGCTTCAATAAATAGGGTCGATAATTTACTTTTGACTATTTCATTTGGATTTTCTAGTAAAATTGTTTCGTAATTACTTTCTGAAAGCACATAATTGTTTGCATACTTATAATTATTACTTCTTAAGCCGAGACCATATTTTAGGAATAGAGGTACCTTAGAAAAAATACGTGTTTTAGCATAGGATACGTAGGCAAAACTTCCCAAGCTAGACTTTAAGCTATAATCTTCACCAGAGACTATTTTTTGTTTGTCGTTTAGGTAATTGTTAAATCCAATATGTACTTCTGAAATCATAAAAGTACCTTTAGTACTATCTATTTCTTCAGTTTCATAATTCATCGATTCCTCAGCATATTCTTCTAATTTTTCAAGTAGAACATCGGTGTTCTTCTTTTCAATTTCTGTTTCTATGAAAATTCCCGCATCAGATATAGAAATAATTTTTTTAGTCTTTTTTCCATTTACACTACTGTTGAAGGAGTTTGATGAGCTGTTTACAATTTGTATATGCTCAATAATACTGTCGTTTTGAACAATTAATTCTAAGTTTAGTTCAGTGTTTGAGGCGTCGTCATGCTTAGATAAATTTAGGTTTAAGTTTTTTAGAAGTGAATTTAAATCATGTTTTAGGAGTTCTTCTAATTCTTGAATATCATCGGCTTCTATGCTGATTTCATTCCCGATTATACTAATTTTAATAGTGTCTGATTTGCAAGTTGAAAGTGCAAATAGTTGTGTGCACGCCAATAGGCTTAAAATAAAAAGCAAGTTTTTCATGACTAGTTGTTTAATGTTAGTAAGCTTTTATAATCTATTTCTATAATGGGTATTTCGATGTTATTTCTCGTTCGTTTAAGAGCAAGTTTTGTTAGGTAAATAAGTTTTTTCACTGGATTTTTGAAGTGTTTTAATTTTAGTTTGCTTTTTGGCTTTGCTTTAATTTTTAGCCGAACAAAGACTATTTTTGTACGTTTTATTCCAGTAGGAATATTTTCGTTTGCAATTTTATGTATTGTTTTGACTGGTAATATAAATACGGACTCACTTCTTTTTTCTGGCTCTATTATAGTTTTTACTTTATTGATACTATAAGCAAATTGTTCTGCATTTTTATCTGTTATAGTTGTAGGTGTTAGTTTTTGTAATTTAATTTGTTGTACCATTTTCTGTGGTTCAAGCTTCTCGAATTCATAAGAATAAAAGAATAATCCTAAGACAATAGAAGCTGCGGCTATCATCCAATAATTACTTGAATTCGATTTCTTATCCAATCGGTCAGAAATCTCCTTCCATAATTTAGGTTCTGGAATAAACTTATCATTATGAAAAAAGCTTTTGTATTTATCTTCTATATTCATTTTTACATAAATTTTTTAACATGTTTTTTGCTTTTCTAAACTGAGTTTTAGAAGTGCTTTCACTAATATTTAAGAGTAGTGCAATCTCTTTATGTTTGTACCCTTCTATAGCGTATAGGTTGAAAATTATTTTATAACCCTTTGGTAAACTGTGCAGCTTTTTCAATAAATAATCTGCTTCTCCATATTCTTGATCTTCAACAGCAGCATCAATTTCAAATAAGCTTAATCGTATCCATTTTCCCGTAAACTTTTTTCTATAATTATAAGCTTCACGGATGAAAATCCTTCTCATCCAACCTTCAAAATTTCCTTCTCCGGTCTAAGTTTCAAGCTTGTTATAAATTTTCACGAAACCGTTTATCAAAACTTCTTCTCCTTCTTCTTTAGAGTTTATGTAACGCATGCACATTGCCAACATAGTCGGTGCATATTGTCTGTATAGCTCATTTTGAGCTTTACGATTATTGTTTACACATTTTTCTATTAGACTCTTTAACAAATCGATTTTTTAGTTGTTTTTTTCATTTAGTAAGACAACAATTTAGGTTAATTAGTTGCCTGGGTATATTTTATTGTCAAATTTTATTTTAGATACATTTTAATTTTCTAAAAGTCAGTTTATTATGATTGGTTGTGTGTTATTTTTTTTGATAAGCTATAGTGTCTCTACAATCGTTTATAAATTCATAATATATATTCCAACTAATTAGAGGTGTTTGTTGGGCATTATTTATTTTGTTAATAGAATTTTTAAATCCTATTTTTATTATAGTTAATAATTCATAAATTCGAAACGTAAAAATTAGTTAGTTTTATTTTTGTTTATGAAGTCTTTAGCACCTTTCCTACTTAGTTTAATTGCAGTTATTGTTAGCTGTTCTTCTCCAGAGCCGGAGTCAGTTATACAGGTTAACCCAATTTTTTCTGCACCCAAACCTATTATTGAATATGGTTTTGAAGCCGATACATTTTTAGTGATTAAGAATGAAATTAAATCAGGCGAATCTTTAGGGAAAATATTAAATGAATACGGAGTTTCATACTCAAAAATCGACGAAATTGCTCGTAAAACTATGCGTACAGAGCAAGATGTTCGTTACTTAAAAGCCGGAAATTCTTATGCTTTGTTTTGTGTGCAAGACACCGCTGGAAGAGAAAAAGCACAACTGTTTATTTACGAAGAAGACAAGGTAAATTACGTCGTTTACGACTTCAGAGATACCTTAAAAATATACTCAGCACAAAAACCAATAGAAATTAAGTTAATTGAAGACGCGGGGGTTATAGAAAAGGGTTCTAGCTTTTTCTTAACGGGTGCCGCAAGTGGTTTATCCGACCGTTTATGTGAGATTATTTCTGATGAGATTTATTGTTGGACTTTAGATTTCAGACACGTTCAACCTGGAGATCGTTTCAAGGTATTATACGAAGCAAAATATTTAGAAGGCGAATTTGTAGGAGTGGGAGATGTAAAAGCCGCTTATTTTAACCACTTAGGTCAAGATTTTTATGCTTATCCTTTTAACGACACAGGCTTTGATGATTATTTTGATCAAGATGGAAAAAACTTGCGCAAGTTCTTTTTAAAGACTCCAGTAAAAAACAGTAGAATATCTTCAAAGTATTCTAAAAATAGATTTCATCCAGTTCAAAAAAGATGGAAAGCTCATAAAGGTACTGATTATGCGGCTCCTAGAGGAACACCAATTTGGTCAACTGCCGATGGGGTAGTCGTAGCTTCTACTTATTCTAAATACAATGGAAATTATGTAAAAGTTCGGCATAATGGAACCTATACGACTCAGTATTTACACATGTCTAAAATTGCCAAAGGGGTAAAGGTAGGTACTCATGTAAAACAAGGTGAAACTATTGGTTATGTCGGTAGCACAGGTTTGGCTACAGGACCTCATGTGTGTTATAGATTCTGGAAAAATGGTTCTCAAGTTGATCCTTTTAAAAGTAAATTACCGCCTTCAGATCCAATTAGTTCTGCTTCCAGATCAAGTTTCGAAATGTTTAGAGATAGTTTAGGGTCTGTACTAGACAGCATTCCTTATCCAGCAAATCTTTAGAGTTCTGAAATACGTGTTGTGTTTTTATGCTTAGTTGGATTGGCAAGAACAGTAACATATTTTTCAGCAACTTCAGTTACTTTAGTCAATTCCCCATTTTTGTGGTAATCTTGAAACTCTTTTAAACGAGGGAATTCATTTTCATCTGCAAAACGAATATCATTTTGCATTGGCGTATCAACTTTTCCTGGTGCTATAGATAAACTTATAATTTCTTTATGTTCTTCGCTAATACATTTACTTAACATGTCTAATCCAGCTTTAGCGGAACAGTAAGTATTCCAACCTGCTACAGGAGCATGGGCTGCTCCAGAGCTAATACTTAAAATTACTTTTTGTGCTTTGGACTCCTTATAAGAGTCAATAAAATGGTTTGATAAAATTGCGGGTGCTACAAGATTTATTAAGTAAGAAGCAGCAATAGCTCCCATTTCTTGGTTTCCCATTTTTTGCATAGGACCAACCCACCCTGCATTATGAACCAAAGAAATTTGAGTCGCATTTTCCCATTTAGGAAATTCAATTCCCTCAATATCTGCGACATCATTAAGGTCAAGTGAAATATACTTAAAATTAGAATGTTCTATAGTATTGCTTCTAGAAATTCCAATTACACGGTTGTTTTCGTCTTGCAAAAGTAATTTAGCTAATTCTAGCCCAATTCCGCTACTCGTTCCTGTAATAATAAATGCGTTCATATTGTATAAATGCTTTGTTTACTTATTGATCTCTAAAAACCGTTCGATATTTTTTGTAAGCCCAAAAAGGGCAATAATATCAGATTTCTCTACTATTGTACTAGAATTCGGGACTCCGATTATGTGATATTCTTTGTCTATTTCTGCATTCTTTCTTAAAATTGTAACCAAGTTTAAGCTGTACTTTTCTCTTAATCCTATGTCCTTTAAACTCCTTCCACATACTTCTTTTGGAGCTTTAATTTCCACAATCTCGTAGTCGTCTGGTAATTGAACACACATAACAACATCTGGATTAATAAGCATTTCGGCAACATTTCTGCCAACCTCATCTTCTGGAGATAATATTTCTGTAACCCCCATTTTCTCTAGAATACGTCTTTGGTCACTTCCCATAGCACGTGTAATAATGCGTTTTACATTTAATTCTATAAGGAGGAATGTACACAGTAAAAGACCTTGAAAATTTTCACCTATCGCTACTACCACTGCATCCATATCTTGGATGTTCTGCGATATTAATGCTCTCTTATCTGTAGCATCTAAGGCTACTGCGTAAGAAACTTCATCTTTAATACTTTCTACTTTTTCCAGCGAATTATCTATTGCTAAAACCTCAGCTCCACGGAGGGCTAAGTTTTTTGCTATTGCCGTTCCAAATTGACCTAAACCGATTACTGCAAAGCGTTCATCTGACATATTCTCTTTTTATTTATTCTTACAAATGTAGAAATTTGTTTGCACTTGGCTATTGTCTATTTTTGTAATAGATTTAAAAACATGAAAAAAGCATTTTACCTCTCCACCTGTAGTACTTGTTTACGCATTCTCAAAGACATTAACATCGACTTTGATTTGCAAGATGTAAAAACAAATCCTGTTACAACCAGTCAATTAGACGAAATGTACTTATTAACTACTTCTTATGAAGCTTTGTTTAGTAAGCGAGCTCAAAAATACAAGAGCATGGGTTTAAAAGACAAAAACTTGCAAGAAGAAGATTTTAAGCAATTACTTTTACAAGAATATACCTTTCTTAAACGACCTGTTTTTATGTTAGACAATACTATTTTTGTGGGCAATTCAAAAAAAGTAATCGAATCTCTTAAAGTTTATTTAGCAAATGAATAATATCGCAAAATCTCATATGGCTTTATTTTTAGCCAATTTAATTTACGCAATAACTTTTACTTTTGCAAAAGATGTTATGCCTACAACAATTCAACCTCTAGGTTTTATTTTGGTTCGTGTAACCGGTGCAATGATTGTTTTTCAAATTGTACATAGAATTTGGATACGAGAAAAAGTAAAGCCAGAGGATTATGGAGTTATTATACTTTGTGCACTTTTTGGAGTTGCTATAAATATGATGCTATTTTTTAAAGGGCTCAATTTCACCACGCCTATACACGCTTCTGTTACGATGACTTCTACGCCTATAATCGTATTTATTTTAGCCATATTTTTTCATGCAGAAAAAACACTTCCTTTGCGAGTTTTAGGTGTTGTCCTAGGTGCTGTAGGTGCAATTGTACTCGCTGTATATGGACAAGATTTCGATTTGTCTAATCCCAATTTAGCTTTCGGTAATTTATTAGTGTTTTTAAATGCTGTTTCTTATGGTTTGTACCTTACCCTTGTAAAACCACTCATGAAAAAATATCATTTTCTAACCATTATGAAATGGGTATTTAC
>CESJ01046058.1_pt1 | contig 19868 bp, 20 predicted proteins | sample 356311 | NCBI WGS metagenome assembly CESJ01 (sample SAMEA2621487, study PRJEB7988) | marine metagenome | biome: marine biome (ENVO:00000447); feature: surface water layer (ENVO:00002042); material: "saline water (ENVO:00002010), including plankton (ENVO:xxxxxxxx)" | depth 5 m
TTGACCCCGCGATGGCCAGTCCGGAGCAGCGCTTCGCGGCGCAATTCGGGACGCGCACCGGGGCAGGATCGATCCGACAGCATCGACGCTTCAACCCTCGCGACTGGGATTCCAGCTTCTTCCAAATAGGACAGTACACGTACCCCGCGAACTTGGCTGTTGCTCGACATCAATGCCGATTCGTGCAGTACACCCTGACTGTCAATATAGGCTGCGCTGCCCAGCGTCACTTCTGACTCCATAGCCAAATCTACCAGCGCCTGTTTTATCGCCTCGAGCTTTTCCTCCGCTGAAAAAGTTTCCGTAGCCACAGCCAGAGTACTTAGCATCGACAGGATGCAGTAAACCGCAAAAAGCCGAAATGCCCCAAATAATGCTTTTTGGGGCTCACGAGTGACTCTTGCGATGTCTGCTAAATTTGGCATATCCCATCCTACCACTACTTTGATCGAGCATTAGAGCAGAAACCTTTAAATGCTCCTGCGCCACCTATCAAACGCGGCGGTTTTTTTAACCTATATCGTCGGCTGACCGCGCTGTGTCGCCTACCCACCGATCTCAGGCGTTGTTCTATTTTGCGTCGACGTCAAACTAGCTGGCGCGCCGCGCGTGGTTGCCAGGCAGTTCTAAACCAGCGTTTTTTAACGCCATCTGATCGATATATAGCATCCGCAAATCGTCAACAATTCTGCGATCCAAAGATAACGTCACGGTATAGGTGTCATCTCCCACTGGCGTGATACTGACCAATTGCGCACCGTAAATGACCCCTTGAACTCTCGATCTAAAGGTATCGCTCTGCACCACCATTTCACCCACCGTGGTGTTGACATCAAGATACTGACCGTATACCTGCTCGAGCAGCGAGCGATAAGCGTCAAGCTTAGACGCGCGAATAGACAGCAGCCTCTGCTGCGCCGGATTATCGTTCAACTGCACACTGATAACCGCATAGCCAGTCGCCATAATATTGTCAGATTGGTTGACCATCGTGCGCATCACAGCCGACGAATACTCGGTGGTTGTTGAACAACCCGTGAACGCGGCCACTAGGAGACCAAGCCCCATGCTTCTCAGCACCTTACCCATATTGTATTTCATACTACACCTGTCGCTATGTGGTTTTAATTTTTCGCCAAAGTCAGTGCGCTTGAAAACAAGACGCCCAACATAATATGGATCTCTAGTGTATTGATCGACAGTTCTAGGTCAATCTTTAACGCCGATGAAGAACCGATAAGTAAGCAAGCTCGCACACTCACGCTTACGCCTTTAATGGCACGCTTATTGCTTTATCTAATAACAGCAGATATTTATTTTTATCGAGGTCTTTTAAAGCCTTGATTTTACTGGGATCGACCTTAATGGCAAGTGCAATACTGTCAAACATACGACAGGACCTGTCGAAATTCGAACTTTCTAGTTTGGGTGTGCCCCTGCTGGTCCTTTTGATATTGTCGATGTTGATACTGCCACTGCCGCCTTTTTTACTCGATGTTTTATTTACCTTTAACATCATGATTGGCTTGATCATTATCATGGTCGCCATCAACAGCCAAAAGCCGCTCGACTTTTCTTCCTTTCCGTCGATTCTGCTGCTCGCCACCATGCTCCGACTTGGACTGAACGTCGCATCGACGCGCATGGTGCTCGTCAACGGCCACGAAGGGCCAGATGCAGCGGGCAAGGTCATAGAGGCATTCGGCGCATTTGTTATTGGCGGCAACTACCTAGTCGGGTTCATCATCTTTTCGATCCTTATGATCATCAACTTTATCGTCGTAACCAAGGGTGCCGGCCGCGTATCCGAGGTCATCGCGCGGTTTACGCTGGATGCGATGCCCGGCAAACAGATGGCCATCGATGCAGACTTGAATGCTGGCGTGATCGATCAGGAGACGGCCAAACATCGCCGCGAAGAAATATCCCAAGAGTCTGACTTTTTTGGCTCGATGGATGGTGCGTCGAAATTTGTTCGCGGCGATGCCATTGCCGGCCTGCTGATTTTGCTCATCAACATCATCGGCGGCCTCGCCGTCGGCATTGGGCAGCACGACTTGAGTTTCTCAGAAGCAGGTCGCATCTACGTGCTCCTAACCATCGGTGATGGGCTAGTCGCGCAAATCCCTTCACTGCTATTGTCACTGGCAACCGCCATCATTGTCACGCGAGTTACCACCTCCCAGACAATGACCGATCAGGCCAAAACCCAGTTAAACAACCCGATGGCGATGTTTGTCGCATCTGGCATTCTCATTTTGATGGGCATGGTTCCGGGTATGCCGCACTTTATATTCCTCACCCTCGGCTTTGGCGCTGGCGGTGTTGGTTTCATGCTGGCGAATCAAGCCAGAGTTGCAGTGCAACAGGCTGCTCTGGGTGACTCGACTCAAGTGGCAGAGGAAAAGAGCCCGTCGGAAGAACTCGACTGGGACGATGTCGATCAAGTTGATTTGGTCGGTCTTGACATTGGCTACGGTCTCATTCCGTTGGTCAACACCGAAACCGGTGGGCAATTGTTACCCCGCGTCAAAGGTGTGCGCAAAAAGCTTTCAGCGGAGCTTGGCTTTCTTGTTCAGCCTATCCGTATCCGCGACAACCTAGATCTCGCGCCCGACGTTTATCACATCGTTATGAATGGTGTGGTGCGCGGTAAAGGGGAAATCAAAGTTGGCCGTGAAATGGCGATTAACCCCGGTCAGGCACTCGGCACTATCGAGGGCATGCCCACCAAAGAACCGGCTTTTGGCCTAGACGCCGTTTGGATCGAACCATCGCAGCGAGATTATGCGCGGACCTTGGGCTACACCGTAGTGGATGCGGCAACCGCAGTTGCAACGCACCTCAACACCCTATTGAGAAATAACTGCGCCGAGTTGTTGAGCCACGATGAGACTCAGCAATTACTCGATAAAGTCGCCGCTCGATCGCCCAAGTTGGTCGAAGATTTGGTCCCCGGAAAATTACCCTTGGCGACCATAACCAAGGTATTGCAGAACATTCTTGACGAATCTGTATCGGTCCGCGATATGCGCACCATCATTGAGGTTCTGTCGACCGAAAGCGGCAACACGCAAGATCCAGATGATCTCACAGCCGCGGTTAGGCCGCGACTGGGTCGCATGATTGTGCAGGGTCTGATCGATGTGAATACTAGCCTGCCAGTGATTACATTGAATCCGTCCCTTGAGCAAATGTTACACAACATTCTGCAGCAGAGCAGCAAAGGGCAAGGGCTGGTTATAGAGCCAAATCTCGCCGAAGGGCTCTTTAACGCCCTGGCCGAAAATACCCAAAAAGTTGAAAATCAAGGGCACCCTGCGGTGCTCGTCGTGTCGCCGGGAATACGTCCCTGGCTGGCAAAAATAATAAGGCACAGGCTACCCGACCTAACGGTGCTCTCATACAGCGAGATACCCGACGATCAAGCAGTCAAAGTAGTTGCCACAGTTGATGTTGAAAACAACAATTAAGTTGAGGAAGTACCATGGAATTGCAAAGAGTTCTAGCGCACGACACCCGCAAAGCAATGGAAAAAGTCTATGAGCTTTATGGTGAAGACGCTATGGTGGTGTCTAATAAGAAAGCCCAAAATCAGACCGAACTCATAGTTGCGATAGATCTAGCGACACAAGCCATGGATGCGCTCGGCGATAGCCCTTCAGAGAGTGCGCCAGTGCGGCGTGGTGCACTGGGTGATATGCCCAACTTCGATTCGGTATTAGAGTCCCACGTTTACGGTGATTCAGAAGTACCGCGGGTACAGACCGCCAAAGTGTCACCCATCGCAGCAGCGCAAAATCGCATAAAGCCTTTTGAGCAGGGCGTTGAAATCAACCCAAATTTTGCCACATCCAAGCCAGCTGACGCGCCAAGTACAGACGACAATGGCAATCTACGTGCCCTTGAAATCGTCGACATGGTCAAGCAAGAACTGGCCAGCATGCGCAAAGAATTCAAACTCTCGCAACAAGTAGATGCGTGGAGCGGAACCCTGGCAGTATCAGATGAAATGCGGCCTCTAATCGAGGCATTCAATGAAACCGGAATGCCCGTGGGACTGCGCGCCTTGATGACAGACATTATCAACAAACACACTGATATGATCAGTGCTCTGACCGAGATCGCCGCCTTTATTGGTGATGGAATCAAACACATAGAACTACTCGACAACATGCCTGGCGTCCACCTTATTGCTGGCAGTTCAGGGTCGGGCAAGAGCCTAATGGCGGGTCGTCTATGCAAACAGATGGCGATGCAGTATGGCGATCACGAGGTCGCTATGATTAGCTTCAATGATACCCGATTTGGCGCATGGAACCAGTCGCAACTGATCGGCACACAGGCCGGCGTAGACACCTTCAGAGCTAACAACCTCAACACCCTGGAGCAACTGCTAGGCGAACTCGAATCACGCACAGTAGTGATTATAGACACCCCGGGCGTCGACCTTGAGAACAACCTCGCTACGCTGACGAAATTATTACCGCAAGCGCGCAAACACTTGGTGGTTGCCGCCGACGCGTCTGAAGCATCATTGAAAAGACATTTGCAAAACAGCGATTTGAACTGGGATTCGGTGATGCTGTCGAGGCTTGAGACCCAAGTCTATCCGTGGCCGATTATCAACGCTTTGATGAGTAATGACTTGCGTCTTTCGGTGGCTGCCGCAGAACCATCGATCGTCGATTTAGCGGTGCCAATGTCGGGCATCGGTTTGGCCCAGCACACATTGACACAGCTACCGATTCATTTTGTTTGACTAGACCGAGATGATCGACGAAGATAGTAAAGTTAAGCGCAGGGCTTACAGAATAAAGGTATTCATGTTGTCGCGGGATCCCACTTGTACGATAAGCACGACGGTGGTTCCAGCAGTCATGACTCTTGGGATACACACCATAGGGGAATACGATTGACATGTTGAAGACGGTTCCCACACAAATCATAGGGATCGCCAGCGGTAAAGGCGGCGTCGGAAAAACGACAGTGTCTGTCAACTTGGCAGTCACCTTGGCGTCGCTTGGCAAAAAAGTGATGATATTCGACGCCGACCTTGGCTTGGCCAACGCGCAATTGGCGCTGGGGTGCCGAACACCGTTTAATTTCAGCCATGTGCTGTCCGGTGAAAAGACCCTTCAAGATATTATTGTCGAAGGCCCGATGGGCGTTAAACTTGTACCCGGGGCCAGTGGCATCCAGCACATGGTGGCACTGAACCCCATGGAAACCGCTGGAATTATCAATTCGTTTTCGGAAATAGAAGAGCAACTGGACTACTTTATTGTAGATCTAGCTGCCGGGATGTCTGATACGGTAATGACTTTCTTGTGCGCCTGCCAACATAGGTTTATTGTAGTCAAAAATGAACCGTCGTCGATCGCAGATGCCTACGGAATTATCAAAGTAATGATACAAGATTATCATTTAGAGAATATTGGCTTAATCCCCAATGGCGTGGTCTCGCAAGAAGAGGGCGAACGCCTCTACGGTAGCATTAACTCGGTTATTCAAAATTTCCTAGGGGGAGATATCAGCTATCTGCACGCCATCAGTCGCGATGATATGGTGTTGCGCTCGATTAAGGCGTCACAACCGCTGACATCCTTCGCCCCCTCCAGTATCGCCACACGTGATTTTCGGGCACTGGCTAAGATGGTGCTAGATTTTCAATCCGACATTCCGATGAGTGGTGGTTTGGAGTTCTTTGTTGAGCGCCTGGCAACTCAGCCACCCAATCGCCTTGGCACATCATATGGCTGATATTAAGTCATACCAAGAGATTCAAGAGGCCGATCAACCTGACAAAGGGCTTATGGCCCATGTCGGGCTGGTTAAACGCGTGGCATTGCATCTCAAGGGTAGGCTACCCAATTTCATGGAGCTTGATGAGCTTATTCAAGTTGGCATGATCGGTCTCATTGAGGCGAATAATTCGTTCAATAATGAAAAGGGCGTAGAATTTGAGGTGTTTGCGAAAAACCGTATCCGCGGAGCGATACTCGATCAAGTCCGCAAGATGTCCTACCTCCCGCGCTCGGCGATCGTCAACCTGCGCGATCACAACGAAGCGTCATCGGCGCTTTCTGGAGAATTGGGGCGAGAGCCAACGCAAACCGAACTAGCGGAGTACATGGGCAAGGACTTAAGCGAATTTCAGCGCGAACGCAATCATGCACATCGATTTCAAACCGTATCGCTAGAGTCCCAGTTACCCGAGACCACCGAACAGCCCGCCACCCACTCTAGCGAGCCCGAAGAGCAAGTCGCCAAAGAAGAGTTTATGGATTCGCTGGTCGAAGCGATAAAGACGTTACCAGAGCGCGAGCGCACGGTAATATCCTTGTACTACAATGAGGAAATGAACCTCAAAGAGATTGGCGTTGTACTCGACGTCAGCGAATCTCGAGTCAGTCAAATTCTTTCGGCTTGCGTCGTCAAGCTGAGGAAGCATTTAGACATTTCACAGCTTTAAGCGGATGTTTTTTAAAGATAGCGCCAAAAAGAAAGCTCTGCTCGCTGCCAAAGCAGCTTATACCGAGGCGGCAGGTCTCAAAGGCGACTCGCGTGAAGAAGTCGCCTTTAGGCGACGCATGGGTTACCGAAGCCGTACCCATCTCGATAAAATATTTATTGAGGGAGCAAACAAGACTGGCCGTTATCACGACCTCTGCGTTCAAGCTGAAGCACAGGGGTTAGAGCGGCCCGCGTCGCCTAAACCGAGCATGTTCCAAACCGCCAAAGGTGCCAACGGCCCCATTTTTACTTACGTGCCCCTAGAATTTGCCGAGCCGGTGTTCGCCCTCGGCGGTCAATATCAAACGATGGAAATAGACGCCTTTCGAGCCATTCGATTGACCCAAGAGGTGTCTGACAAAATGAGTTTTGACTTGGATTTAGAAAAACCCGTAGTAACATTGCAGTTCCTACGAGATGAATTGGCCGCAGCCAGCGAAGAGATGGTGGACATAGACGCCGAAGGGCAAGATACTCCGCCAGCCAATTAACCAAAACGGTACTACACGGAGAAACGTGATGGAAAAGTTACTTTTATTGGCGGTGGTCGTAGGCACCGCAGCCATCGTTATCTTAATGATTTATCTGATCAGTCGGGTCGAAAAAATTGAGACTATTGCACTGCATGGACCACAACCCAAAGGGTCGCTGGCGGTGTTAAACGCCGACAAGCCATTTTTAGGCTTACAAGCCGTAGATCTATGGGATCTTTTGTCGGGCAATCCCCCCCCGGGCTATGCCACCGATGACGCCATGCCATGGCAGCCAAAATACGAGCACATTCTGTACAAGCATATAGAGACGCTGTTTAATCGGGGTATTGAGGATAAAAAGAGCGGTAAAACGGCTGAGCAGCCTGAGAGTCCAATGGAAATTAAAACGCTGCGAGAAAATTTGATGGCATTTCTACCCTCAACTTACTCGACAGTGCTTTATGAATCGGGCTTTGAAATTGTCACCGCGACGGGCGATGACAGGTTGGCCATTATCGACGCCCTAGATCGCACTTGCGAAACGCTGTTTTCAAAGATAAACCTAGAGACACAGGGTTTGATGTCTACCCGCCTAGCACCACCAGCGCCAGTCACCACCGCGACCAACGAAGAGGTCGCCGGCCTAGAGAACTACGGCGAAGGCGAAGACGATGAAGATCCGGAACTAGCCGAGCAAACGGCGCTACTGGAAGCCAATTTAGGCCGAGACGGACTAGGATAGCGGGACTGATCAAGCCCGACCGATGGTTTCTGTGCTACGTTTTGAGCGGTGATCGGACGTCATTGCTCGGCCAACTGCTATGTGCCGTGAACTATGCGTTTAGCGCTGCGCCGGAACGTTCGGAAACGTCACCACCGATGGCACCTCTTCTTCCTCAGGTTCGTCGTCGCGGTCGCGAGCTTCTTCTAACGCAACCTGCCGTTTTAACACGTCTAGGTACTTGGCCCTTTCCAAGGTAATCAACGACTGCACGTCGGCGTTCAACGCCTTGACGTTGCCAACCTGCGCTTGCATTGATTTTAGCTGTTTGGCCAGCACCGCCACCGACTTGGTAACCTTGCTCACGTCGGCGCTCTGTTTAGCCACCCTTCCCGCGAGAGCATCGACCTGTTTAACCACCACCGCCGTTGATTGGCTGACACGTTTTGCAGCGGCTTCGGGCACATCATTTTTAAGCGCTCCTGCAAGACGCTCGGCATTTCTGACCGAGGCGATCAAATCGTTTTGCGTGTCACTGAACTGCGCCTGTTCAATCGCCAGTGAATTCATCGTCCCTTTTATTTCATCAAAAAGGCTTAACGCGCTATTCATATTGACCACCCGCTGACTGAGCGCCACCAACATCGAATCGACCTGATTAGTTTTGGCATTTAATTGTTGCGCCATGAACGAAAAAACGCCAACGCTGACCAACAAAATGGTAACAGCACCGATGAGGATATAGCCCGACAACTGATTGCTTTTGGCGCTCGCTGCATCGAGTTCTTTGACGCGCTTCTGAACCTGATTAAGACCTTTCTCAAGCGTTAAAGAAGCCCTACGGCTAACGTCAGCTGCGCTGTTAGTGGCATCCGCCGTATCCAAAAGGCTCGGCACTAAAACTTCCAACCGTCCTGAAATTTGCTTTGCATACCCGAGTACGTCAGCCAAATCCTCTTGATATTTGTCAAACGTTTCTGCCGCGTCTAACTCTTGTTCAGACCCGTCGCCCGCGGATACCTCGCCTTCGGTCGGTTCCTCACCAGTAGCGTCTTGGTCTTCGCTGTCTATTGTGTTCTCGTCTTCTTCGGCCATGCTCATATGTCATCCACAGGGTCTGTTGTAAAGTGAGGCTCAATTTCATCTAGCTGTTTAGAAATATCGACAGTGGCGGCTTTAACTTTAGCTAAACGTTGTTCCAATAGACTGTTAAATTGTTCATTTTCAACCTCAGTGTTTTTGTTCGAGCGATCGCTCAACACCTGCATGACACCAGATTGGCCGTTATCTCGCCCAGACTCATCGACCTTCGGCAACACGCTTTCGCTCAGCGAAACAAAAGCCGACTCGTCAGGTTCCTCCGGCGCTGTTGCCGCTTTAACGTCTTTTAACCCGATGGGCCTTAAGCCAGCGCCGAGTGAAAGTGGTTCGTCGTCTATCGAGTCAACCAACTTAGTGACCTCCCCATCGTCGACTTTTAGTCCACATAGCCGTTCTAGTCATCTACCCTCAAGGCTCCCTTCAACTGGGTTGCGCTTCTAAACCAATAGTCCTTGGGCAGGCGCTCCCCCCCAGAAAATTCCTTTGCATCCCCCAGCGACACAAATGGCCCCGTTACTACAGCATATGCGGGCCTCCCACGCAAGGATATGGGCACCACTAATGCCCCAGCCAGGCCAACGTAGTCATCGATGAAACCTGCGGCCTGCAATGGCGAGGTGAAGACAATGTATTGTACAAAAAAATCGGCATCCCGCGCATTGCGTACACGGGTGACTGCAACTGGGGTAGGCGTCTGCTGCGGCGCCTCTATCACGGTAACGATTTCATCGGCGAGCGGCCGAATTGGGTCTATCCGTGGGGTCGTTACTGCAACCTGCTGCGGTCGAGCTATCTGCTCGGGAAGTGTAATCTGCGGTAACCGAGAGATTCCCTGCAATGTCGCCATTGGGCCCGACAATTCGATGGATGCTGCCGGTTCAATCTGCCCAACCTCATTCGTTGGAACTGCCTGACGCTCTTGACGCTCTTGAACCGACGTCGCGGCAGCTTCCGATGACGAACTGGTAGATGCCGGCTGCAACGCACCGAACTGCCGCTCCGCCGCCAACGTCTGCTCACGCTCAACGGCCGCCAACAACGCCTCAATCTGACCCAATTGCTGACGTAATTCTTGGTCTGTTAATGACGGAGAACTCTCATCAGCTGTGCCCAGGGTTGTCATCGATGGCGAGGTTTTCGGTCTATTTTGCGCCTCACGTAATCCGGCAAACTGCTCTGAAATATCCAGTATTCGCTGCTCGGCTGTCGGATCGACTACGTTGCCGGCGCGGCCGCGGCGCATAGCACCATCGGCGATCGGTATCCGTCGATCATCGGTGACCGTCGCGGTCCGACCAGCGGCAGTATCTAACGTCGGTGATTGATCGGTGGAGTCAGCTGGTGGTAGCCCTGTCGTAGGGTCTACTGAAAGAATCGCCTCAGGCGCTTCAGCGCTGGCATCAACATCCAACGACTCTTTGGACAATACGCTAACGATGGAGGTCTGCCACTGGGCGAGCACGTTCAGGGCTGAATCGCGATAGTGCATCGATTCGACCGGATTAAATCGATAAATAACAAACAGGGTTACCGCCAAACTGAGTAGGCAAATTGCCGCAACCAAAGCAGCATCGCGTAACTTTGAGGATGTCCCATCGACTACTCGGCCAACCTCAGCATTCTTTTCAGTGTCAAAACTAAACGGGTCGTCGGGAAATACCAGACCACCACCGATATCCTGCATCAGCGTATCTTCGCTGAGAATGTCGATATCGCCAGGCATGATTTCTGAATCGTCTGGTGCGACCACATCACCCAAGCCAACCTGATCCAACAATAACTCAGTATCGCTTTCATAACCGTGTTCGCGCGCCGCATACATCAATTGAATCGCTTCATCGACGGTCGGCGTGTCGACTACCCAGCGATACAGCTGCCGTCCAAACATTGCGAGTAATTTTTCGTAGCCGGGCCAACCGGTCTTATCGATGCACAAAATCAATCGAACGTTGATTCCCGGAAAATCGGTTATCAAGCGCACCAAAAGGTTCCACTGATCCTGCTTTACTGACTTGGCATCATTAACCACCAGCAAGTGCACTGGAGCAGACGCCTCCGGCAGTTTGCGCGCCTGTTCCATGGTCATCTTGGCGAGTATTTGATTAAATCGGTTGAGCAGGCTGTCGGTATCGTTGGGTAAAAATACCTCCAATTGAAAACCCTCGAGATCGCGTAATCGTGTCACCAACATTCTGGAGTAATGGTCGAGCACGCCATCGTTACCGCCGATCACGGCCAGGCCGCGGTCGCCATGACTAACCGCCTCTAGGGATAATTTAAATCGCTGCTTATCCTTGGATCGAAAAAAGATGTCCGCACCGTCAAACCAATCTTGGAATTCGGGAACCAACTCTTCCTGCTCATCTTGCATTTACCGCCGTCCCCCGCAGTCTTCTATACAGTTATTCTTCACGCTTGCCCTCTTTATCATAGCGCATTTCCTTGGGCACCTTCGGTGATGGTTTCTGCGCCACCTGCGAGCCCCGATTGAGACTATTGAGCCCAAATACGTAGGCTATAACCTGCGCCACAGCATAGTATAGTGATTCTGGAACCGCTTGAGTAATCTCGGTAGTAAAATATATTGCTCGTGCCAGCGAGGGCGACGAAAACAGGGGTACGCCGCTCTCTTTGGCCTTGTCACGAATCGCCTGCGCCATAAAGTCAGCGCCCTTAGCAACCACCAGAGGCGCGCCATTCGAGGTCGGATCGTAACTCAGTGCGACGGCAAAATGCTCGGGGTTGACGATCACCACGTCCGCTTCTGCCACGGCCTGGATCATCGAACCCATCGACATTTCTCGTTGCTTACGCCGGATCTGTGCCTTGACCTCGGGACGACCCTCGGTATCCTTCATCTCGTCCTTGACCTCTTGCTTGGTCATTTTCATTTTTTTGTTGAATTCCCAAAGCTGATAGGGAACATCAATGGCTGCTGGAACTAACAGAGCCAAAGTCACCAGAACGGCGCCAAAAGCAATCAATGCTCCGGCTTCTTGCAAGGCCGGTTTAAGGTCCATCAAACCTAGGTAAATCAGCGTATCAAAGCGCTGGCTAACGACCAAGAACAGCACGCCGCCAACCAAGCTAAATTTAAGTAGCGCCTTGGTCAAGCCGATCAGTGCCTGAGCACCAAACATACGCTTTAAACCAGACATTGGGTTGAGCTTGCTGGCCTTGGGGGCAACCGCCTTGAGCGAGAAGATATAGCCACCGAGCACGCCCCCAGAAGCCGCGGCGATGAACATCGTCAGGCCAAAAAACGGCAACATCAGCATCATTGAAGTGAGTCCCTGCGAACCAAATTCCGCTGGTAACCGCGACTCGCTGAATACCGTTTGGCGGTCGAACACAAAGCCGTTTGAAAACGCCTCGGTCAGCCCGCCAACGAAAATCCCACCGAACATATACATAAAGATTGCAGCGCCAACCATCATCAACGCCACGCCCAATTCTTGCGAGCGAGCCACTTGTCCATCGTCGCGGGCCTTTTCTAGGCGTTTCGCGGTGGGCTCTTCACTCTTTTCTTCGGAACTCTCTTCGGCCATTATATAATCCCCACGACTCGCGCCACGGTATCAAAAGCCTGTTGCCAAAGCCACTGTATACGGTAGCCGATACTCGGCATAGACAGACTAAAAATGATCATTCCGGCCATGATCATCGCCGGAAAACCGACCGCAAAAATATTCAATGCCGGCGCTGCTCGGGTGATGACACCGATGCCGATGTTGATAAACAATAGCGATACCATGATCGGTAGGGCGAGTAACAAGGCGCCTAAAAATATCATCGCGCTCCACTCAATGGTCACCAACAGCAGCGATTCCATCTCCAACTCGACACCGATCGGCAAGGTGAAAAAACTCTCGACTAGCGCACCTATAACGAGCACGTGCCCACCAATACCGAGAAAAATAAGCGTCGAGCAAATTATTATAAATTGCGCTATCACTGGCACATTACCCATGTTCGGGTCGACCATGTTGGCCATACTCAGACCCATCGATGCCGATATAGCCTGACCACCGACCACCAACGCAGACTGAACGACCTGCAGCGTAAGACCCATCAAAACACCTATAAAAATTTGCGTGACCAACTCTTTGAGGCCAGCGGCCGAAGTCGGTTCTATATAGGGCCAGTCTACCAATGGGTAGATCATCAAGGTCAGTGCCAGAGCAAATAAAACACGAATCCTGACGGTCACCGACTGCAACGAGAAAAAAGGCGCCGCTAACAAAAAGGCCGAAATTCTAGTCATCGGCCAGAGCAGCACATAGAAGCGCTCAATAACTTCAGCGACCAGCAAGTCCATTACATAAACAGCGTAGGAATGCGCTCAAAAATTCGCTGGATAAAATCGACCATAATTGAAATTTGCCAGCTCCCGAAAATAATCAACGTTAGAATCATCATGCCGAGTTTGGGAATAAAGCTCAGCGTCATTTCCTGTATCGATGTCGCCGCCTGAATAATACCGACAAACAAACCCACGGCAAGCGCCATTCCAAGCAACGGCGAGGCAACCAGCACTGCTACCCAAAGCGACTCTCTCCCTAGATCAATGACCATTGCTGAGTCCAAAATAGTCTCCTATAAAACCGCAAAGCTCGCCGTTAATGACCCCACGATCAAGGTCCAGCCGTCGACCAGCACAAACAGCATCAGCTTGAACGGCATCGAAATCATCATCGGCGACAGCATCATCATACCCATCGACATCAAAACGCTAGCGACCACTAGATCGATGACTACAAACGGAATGTAAACCAAGAAACCAATAGCAAAGGCGCTCTTCAGTTCAGACGTGATAAAGGCGGGGACCAGTGTGGTGAAGGGCACATCGGCTGGCTCTGTGACGTCCTCATTGCCAGCAATTTCTATAAACATGGCAATATCGGCTTCTCGGGTCTGATTTAACATAAAGGTTCTAAACGGCGCCTTAGCCTCGAGCAGCGCCTCTTCAAAGCCTATGCTCTTATCAAAATAAGGCGTTATAGCATCGTCCCAAACGACGCTAAACACGGGCATCATAATAAAAATTGTTAGAAACAAGGCCAGACCCAAAAGCACCTGGTTCGGCGGGGTTTGCGCCGTTCCCAATGCCTGCCGTAGTAGCGACATAACAATAATAATTCGTACGAAGGAGGTCATCATCAACATCAGCGACGGCAGCAACGTCAAAACCGTCATTAAAGCCACTAGCTGCAGCGTCAAACTGTACTGCGTACTGCCACTGCCATCGTCGATCATATTGACGATCGGCAATCCGCTCTGCGCCCAAGCAGATCCTTGTATCAGCATAGCCACCGTGATTAACAATAACTTAAAGATCGGTTGCGACATCGATTGTTAATCCTTTTGTCGCTTGATGAGCTGGTTGAAAAAAGATTGAAAAGTCGCCGGTGGCTGAGAACCGGGCGACGCGCCAGACTCTAACAACGCTAGCTCGGCGTTCGGGTGCGCGACGCTGAGTTCCTCGGCGTTCCAAGTACCCAACAACGTCATACCTTGAGCGCTCTGGCCAATCAGCAACTCATCACCATTGAATTGAATGACAAAAAGTTTCTGCCGTGCGCCTAGATGTTGCACATCCGATATGATCAAGCGCTTGCCACCCGCACCATGTATCCCGGGAGCCATCCGTTTGATCATAAAAAGAGTGGCAACCATCAGACAAATAACCACCATAAAGGAGATTATCATCCACAACCAGTCGCCAATTCCGAATTCAGGTGCCATGATAGCGGTGAATCAAAGATTCTTAACCCGATCTACCGTCGGAATAACACTGGTTAGTCGCACGCCATAGCGGTCGTTGACTAACACCACCTCACCCTGTGCGACCAGCGTGTTATTGACCAAGAGATCGAGCGGTTCGCCTGCCAAGCGATCCAGTTCTACCACACTACCCTGAGTCAGGCGCATCAAGTCTCTTATTTTGAGAGACGTGCGACCCACTTCAACGGAAATAGTGACGGGTATATTTTGCAAAACATCTGAATTAATCTGGCTCTGGCTGAGGTCGAGCGCGGTCGACCCTGAGTCGTTATCTTCTGAATTTTCTGTTGTGGTTTCTGCCATAATTTTTCTCGCTATTGATGTGGCGCCTATTGCTCAGGCTCCATTGCTCTAACAATCTTGGCGGCCATTTGTGGGCCACTGCTGCCGATATCTGCCTCAAACACCGGTATTTCGTTAACGAACATGCGTGCATAATCAGCTTTCTTTAAGTACAGCACGTCGCCTTCCGCCATGGCATTAAACTTACTCAGCGTGATTTCCACCTCTGCCAACGTTACTCGAACAGGCACTTCGGCGTCCGCCGCAGCGGCATGTAATTCGGTACTCCACTTTTGATCGCCGTTATCGTCATCCCCGGTCTGAACTCGACTCGCCAAAGCCTCCCGTATAGGCTTGAGTGAACTGTAGGGATAGACTAGATCGATATTACCTTTGACACCGTGACTAAGTTCAGATTCGAACCGCGATACAATCACCAGATCGTTGCCGTCGGCTATCTGGGCAAATGCCGGATTGACTTCCGAACTCACGTGTTCGCATTTGATCGGCATCACAGGAGCCCAAGCCTCTTGGAGAGCACCAAAGAAAACGTTCAACATAATCCCGATGATACTCGTTTCGGTCGGCGTGAATGAACGACCGGGGGGCAGTGCGTTCATACCTCGCCCGAAGCCACCAAAAAAATTATCCAGAGAAGCAAACACCACCGACGGATCGATAATCACCAAGGACGTGCCTTGTAGTGGTTCGAGCCTGACCGTATTGACCGCTAGCGGTGGACTCAAGTCTTTCATGTAGTCCTGATATTTGATGATCTTAACGTTGGCCATGCTTATTTTTGGCGTTGTTCTTAGCACTTCTAATAAGCCGTGCCTAAACTGCCTGACAAACCGCTCGTTGATCATGTCCACCGCACTGACGTTGACACCGAGCGACGAATCTTCGTTGGTTAAATCATGCTTCAACGCAGCAGAAGCAGTGTTGACACCGGTATCTGACTCTATCGAACCATCTTCGATGCCAGCCGACAGAGCATCTAACTCCTCTGCCGAGAGCAGGTTTGTTGGGTCAGCCATTTAACGCCTCACTCATGCTATGCCCGAAGAGCTATCTAAATTTCCTTACTGCACCACGAAGGCAGTAAATCCGACACTTTCAACACCACCAAAATCTTCCAAGCGCTCCAAGATAGAGTTGACTTCCAAGCGAAATTCTTCCGCTAATTCCTTACGGAACGTTGGTCTGGCCAAGTCTGCTTCGGTTTTCGATGCCATAATTCTCATCAACGCCGAACGAACCGGCATGTCGTGCTTCTCCATGTGCGCGATCACGCGCTCGTCGTAGTGGGTCATAATGTACACCTTGACCTGCATAACCTTTCTAGAATTGTTGAGGTTAGAAGTCATCTCCGACTCGATTTCAAAATATGTCTGCTCATAGCGAGTCAGCTCTGGAGAATCGATTTTAACGCGGTCGGGCCCCGCCAAAGCAGCTGCCGCAGCTGCGGCCTCTTCAGACGCAATAGCTTCCAACGCTGCCACTGCCGCTTCTGCAGCAGCCTCTTGGTCTTCCTCAAAAAAACCAGATAACGCCAGCGTGCCACCGATGGTCAGTGCAACTAACAAAAGTATCCCAACTACCAATAGGATGATCTTAATTAGACCACCCTTGCCACCGCCTTCTTCGTCTTCTACAACTTCATCAGCCATTACTACATCCCCTATCTTGCAATTCTATCTTAAATTGAATGAGTTAAACTAACACATCCAATCCGTCATCTGAAACCGGCTTGCGAGCCGTTTCCTGAGCTATCGATTTTTTCTCGCCATCGTCGCCAGCTTGTGAACCACTCTGCTCAGATGGCGAGTTTCCGTCAGATTGGCCTTGATTACTAGACCCTAAGCCCAAATAAGCAGAATTCATGCCAAATTGCTCAAACATCTCTCGCAATCTTGGCATACTGTCGTTTAAGAGCTCGCGAGTCGCCGCATTAGAGCTTAAAAAATTGGCTTCTAACTCGCCATTTTTCATTTCCAGCTGGACTTCGATACGTCCCATTGACGCTGGGTGCAAATCCATTTCTACGCGCCACGAACCGCGCTCTATCTGCGCGCTCAAACGCTGCCCTAGCACCTGGGATAGACGCTGCGACAATTGATCTTGCTCGTTCTGTCGGCGCAGTATCTCTCGCGCCGGATCGTCCTGAGCCGTGTCATCGGGTGTCGGCGTCACGGCGGCTTGAGCACCTTGAGATGCGACACTACTGCCGTCGACCGCCACTTGTCCCGCGACAAAAACGGCGGCAGTCGGCGCGGCACTAGCGACACCTAACATAATCGACGCCTGTTCAGCCCCAGCGGGCGCCAAATTTATTGGCGCCATCTTAACCACTGCGGTCTGTTGACGACCGGCTACTAAACGCTTTATCACCGCTTCGTCGGCTTTCGGCAGCACCATTTTAGCCGCCAGATGGCGCTCTTGTAGTCGAGTTTGCGCCGCGGTGACAACCGGCTCAGCAGTTGCCGGCTTAGCACTCACCTGCTCCGTCAACTGAGTCAGCGGGACAGTATCTACAGAGCGGCTAGAGCCCATTTGAATCTGAGATGGCGGTAACTTGCTTGGCGTCGCGCTCACAGCGTCGAGCACGCGTATGTTATCGCCGCCCATCCCAGATGCGAGCTTTCCGCCATTCGTAGGCAGGCCATCGATAACGCCTTTAAACAATTGCGGCGCTATTTTTTCAAAACCTAAAGCAGTTAAATTCACCGCGGGACTCTTGCCTGGGTGGTCATCGGTCGACGGCTTACTGGCAACTGATGGGTCGACTGGCTCCATCACGGGTTGAACCCCGGACGGGAGGCCATCAGCTCTAGCAAGGTTGACGAATGCTGAAGCAGGCATCACCGATTCGAATTTTTGTGCTGCTCGCCCAACCTCAGCGGCGGCGAATACCGTATGCGCCGGCACCAGCATCGCGGCAACCGCAGACACATCGATCGGCTCTAAAGGTGTAGCTTCCGAATCAGTCAACGGTTCGATTTGCAACTGCAAATCTAGCACGCCTCGTTCACCTTGACTCGGAATCGCTCTATTAACCGAGTCGATCAAGGCGTGCGCTTCCATCGCAGCGCCGACTATTCCGGTAGACGGAATTCGACCGCCAGGAAAAGCTGCTTGGGTAATTTGGGCGGCGATAACACTGGCTTTAGCGCTGTCCATGATCGGACCGGCTGCCGCGGTAGGGCTATCAGCTAGTGCCATCGATAACGTGCTGCTCTCGGCGTCTCTGAGGATCATCAATGCGCGGGGGTCCATGCCTTGAGACAGAGCAAATTGGGTCAGCCCTTCGTCAGATGGCTCTTGGCCAGACACTTTGATTTTAATGCCGCCCTGTAACTGGCGACTTTGCAGCGTAATGTCGCCACCTTTTGGCAAGCCATTGCCACCTTCGGCAACGTCAATGGCCCCTATCTGACCCTGAAAAACGGCTGAAAAACCACCGTCTTCGCCACCCTCTGATGCAACGACTACCGACGCTATATCCAGTACGGCTGGTTTTCCGAGATTCATCGGTAAGCTTGGTATCTCCGACATTACTGCCTGACCTCTAATCATAAAATGAGTATTACTGAGGATGTAGCAAAACGCGTGCCAAGACCAACGGCGAGCGGTTAGATGCGCTCTTTAAAATTGAACTGCTGGAGGGCATTGCTCTCAATCTCGCGATTTTCGCGGGTGAGTGCCGCCAATTCAAACTTTTCTCGTTCTCGCTGCGCCAACAGCTCAATTTTTAATCGCTCGTGCTCGCGCAGCATCATATACTTTCTGGCAATGGCACAATCCTCTTCGTGCGCACTCAGCTCTTGCTTAGAACGAATTTTCATCGACTGAAGTTGGGCAATAAACTGCTGATAATTGCCCACTTCACCGGTGCTATGCGAGCGCAACTGCACCGACCTCAACTGCTCACTGTACTCGACCATGAGTTGATCGAGCTTTTCCCGGCGCTCGAGCGCAAGATTTTTTTTCTGCTGCGCCTCAGCCAGTTTTTGTTGAGCAATACGCACCTCACGCTCCGCCTTGGACAACAATACTTCCCATATCGGCTTCACTGGATCTGCGCTCCGGTTAATTGATTCAAGAATATTTGCGAATCAGCCAAAGCCACCGTTTCGTTGCTGAGTTGCTGCAACAGCGCCTCCATCCCGGCGCGGATCTTAATCGCTTCGTCCAAATCTGGATTGGTACCAGGCTCGTAAGCTCCTACCTGTATGAGATCTTGGTTCTGCTGATAGAGCGTCCACAGCCGTCTAAATCGGTTGGCCGAATGCAGTTGCTCTGGACTGACCAAGCTCGCCATCACGCGCGAGATCGAACCCGCCAGGTCAATAGCTGGATAGTGCGCCGCATCGGCTAATTCTCGAGACAACATGACTTGGCCATCCAGTGACGCTCGAGCGATGTCGACCACAGGGTCTGAGCGGTCATCCCCCTCGGCGAGGACGGTGTAAACGGCAGTAATCGAGCCGTAACCATGTCGGCCTACCCCTGCGCGTTCGATTAACTTGGGCAGCATGGCAAATACCGACGGCGGATAACCCTTGGCGGTGGGCGGTTCGCCAATTGCCAAACCAATCTCCCGCTGAGCATGCGCTACACGGGTCAAACTATCGCAGAGCATCAACACATTTTTGCCCTGATCTCTAAAGTATTCGGCGATCAGGTGGGTCAGGAAGGTTGCCTTGAGTCGGAGAACCGGCGAAATATTGGCTGGCGCGGCTACCACTACAGATTTTGCCAATCCCTCTGGCCCCAGTGTGTTCTGGATAAATTCTTGGACCTCGCGCCCACGCTCACCAATCAATCCAATCACCACCACATCGGCTAGCGTATTGCGCGTCAGCATACCCAGTAAAACACTTTTACCGACACCAGAACCTGCGACCAAACCCAGGCGTTGGCCCCGCCCAAGTGTTAGGCAGGTATTAATCGCCTTGATACCTGTATCGAGAATAGTGTCGATGGAACCA
>CESJ01004099.1_pt1 | contig 19734 bp, 14 predicted proteins | sample 356311 | NCBI WGS metagenome assembly CESJ01 (sample SAMEA2621487, study PRJEB7988) | marine metagenome | biome: marine biome (ENVO:00000447); feature: surface water layer (ENVO:00002042); material: "saline water (ENVO:00002010), including plankton (ENVO:xxxxxxxx)" | depth 5 m
TTTTTTTTGAAATTTCTACATGAATTTAAATTTAATAAAACCTTTAGTCTTCTTTGATTTAGAAACTACAGGAGTGAATATAGTAAATGATAGAATTGTAGAAATTTCAATTCTTAAAATATTTCCTAATGGAAATAAAGAAAGTAAAACATGGCTAGTAAACCCAACAATACCAATTCCTGAGGTAACAACTGCAATACATGGAATAACTAATGAAAAAATTGCTAATGAACCAACTTTTCAAGAATTATATAAAGAAATTCTTTTAATAATTAAAGATTGTGATTTAGCTGGCTATAACTCGAATAAATTTGACATACCTCTGTTGATAGAGGAATTCCTTAGATGTGATAGTGAATTTAAAATCAAAGAATTTAAATCTGTTGATGTACAAAATATTTTTCATAAACTTGAACAAAGAACACTTTCAGCAGCATATAAATTTTATTGTAATAAGGAGCTTGTAAATGCACATTCAGCTGAAATTGATACTAAAGCAACATTTGAAATATTACTAGCACAAATAGAAAAATATGATGAACTTAGCGGCGATGTAGCATTTTTAGCTAATTTTTCTAAAAGAGGAGGTAAAAATATTGATATGGCTGGATTTATTCAATTAAATGACAAGAATGAAGAAATTTTAACTTTTGGGAAAAATAAAGGAAAAACACTAGAACAAATTTATAATGAAAATCCTGGATATTTCTCATGGATAAATCAAGCAGAATTTCCTTTATATACTAAAAAAGTTTTAAAAGATTCTATTACTAAAATAAAACTCAAAAAGAAATTCAATTAATAGTCTAAATGAAGAATGAAAATAATTTGCATAGGTAGAAACTATATTAATCACGCCAAAGAACTAGGCAATTCGATTCCAAAAGAACCACTTTTTTTTCTAAAACCTGATACAGCAATACAACCTAAAGGTCACCCCTTTTTTATTCCAGATTTCTCTAACAACATACAGCATGAAATAGAACTTGTAATAAAAATTTCAAAAAATGGTAAATTTATTGAAGAAGAATTTGCTCACAAGTATTATGAAATGATTGGCATTGGCATTGACTTTACTGCTAGAGATATTCAGGAAGAATGCAAAAAAAATGGACATCCGTGGGAGAAAGCTAAAGGATTTGATGGATCTGCACAAATAAGTAAATCATTTATAAATAAAAATGAACTTGAGCAAAAAAATATTAAATTTAGTCTGAAAAAAAATCATATTTCTGTCCAAAAAGGAAATAGTAAAGACATGATTTTTTCTTTTGATAAAATCATATCATATATTTCAAATTTTTATACTTTAAAAGCTGGTGACTTAATTTATACAGGAACACCTGCAGGAGTTGGCCAAGTAATCTCAGGAGATAGATTAGAAGGGTTTATTGGAGATAAAAAACTTTTAGAAGTGAAAATTAAATAGACTATTTAGTAATCCTCATTTTATATTGTGGTTCAAATTTCCCAATAGAAACATCTTTTAATTTTCCTTTTATCATTCTCTTTCTTAATGGTGATATTTTATCGGTAAAAAGAACTCCTTCAATATGATCATACTCATGCAAAATAACTCTAGCATTTAGGCCATCATAAGTTTCAATATGTTTTTTAAAATCTTTATCATAATACTCAATTTCTATTACGGACTTTCTTGAGACATCTTCTCTTACTTCTGGAATACTTAAACACCCTTCATTAAATGACCATATTTCACCTTTTGCAGAAATTATTTTAGGATTTATAAATGTTTTTTTACAACCAACCAAATCAGGGTTTTCGTCATCCACAAATGGATTAGTATCAATAATAAAAAGCCTAAAGGATTTATTAATTTGAGGCGCTGCTAAACCAACTCCTTGAGCAGCATACATGGTCTCATACATATTTTCAATTAAAGAATCTATTTTAAGATCATCTTTAATAATTTCTCGACATTTCTTCCTAAGAACTTCTGCTCCAAAAGCAATAATTGGTAAAATCATAATTTACAGAAGATTATCAATAATATCATCAATACTTAAACCTTTTGATTCAGCTTTATAATTTTTGACAATTCTATGTCTTAAAACAGGTTTAGCAATTGCTTTAACATCTTCGATATCAGGTGAAAACTTGCCATTTATCAGAGCGTTACATTTAGCAGCAAGAATTATATATTGTGAAGCTCTTGGGCCTGCACCCCATTCAATGTATTCATTTACATAATCGTTAGCATGAATAGTTGCAGGACGTGTTTTTGACACTAATTTTACAGCATATTCTAATACATTATCATTAACAGGTATAGAATTAACTAACTCTTGGTACATTATAATATCATTTGCACTAATAATATTCTTAAGATCCTCTTTTACATTTGAAGCAGATTTTTTAACAATCATCAATTCATCTTCATATTTAGGGTAATCTAAGATAACATTAAACATAAATCTATCAAGTTGAGCTTCAGGAAGAGGGTAAGTACCTTCTTGTTCAATAGGGTTTTGGGTAGCTAAAACAAAAAATGGAGAGTCAAGAACATATTTAGTGCCAGCACTTGTAACAGATCTTTCTTGCATACATTCTAAAAGAGCTGCTTGAGTTTTTGGAGGTGTTCTATTAATTTCATCTGCAAGAACAACATTAGCAAATAAAGGTCCTTTAATAAATTTGAAGTTTTTAGATTCATCAAGAATTTCTGTTCCAATTATATCAGAAGGCATTAAATCAGGGGTAAATTGTATTCTATTAAATTTAAGCCCTAAAATATCTGCTATAGTCTGAACTAGTAATGTCTTTGCTAAACCAGGAACACCAACTAATAAACAATGACCATTTGAAAAAATGGAAATTAGCACTTGATTAACAACATCCTCTTGACCAACAATAACTTTAGAAATTTCTTTTTTAAAATTATTAAAAGCTGAGACAAATTCTTTTACTTTTTGAATATCACCTTTATTATCATTCATATTATTTCGTCCATTTATTATAACAATCACAATTTGTAAGATTATTTGATAATCTTACAAATGTGTTATTTAATTTATCATTAATCCATTTATCAACTCTTTCTTCCTTCTTATTTCTTATTGCAAACTCTTGAATGTTCATGTAATCATCTATAACATTAGCTTGATGTGCAGGCACTTTACTATTGATCATTATAATTCTGTATGATTGTTCATTATCATTTGATTTAGTTAATGTAGGCGGAGAAACATCATTAACACTCATGTTTTTAACAATATATTTAACTGAAGGATTTAATTGATCAAAAGTAAATTTAGAAGAACCCGTTTCTGGATTAATAAGTAACCCCCCATTATTTTTACTTTCATCCTCAGAATATTTTTTTATTGCATCTTCAAATGTAATAATAGAACTATCAAGATCAGATTTTATTTTGTTAATATCGTCGCTAGCATTTTTAAGTGATAAAGAAGATATTTTGGGTTTTAACAAAATGTGTCTAACATTAATTTGCTCTCCCCTTCTAGATATCATTTGAATGATATGAAAACCAAATTCTGTTTCTATAACTTCAGAGATTTCATTATCTTTTAATCTAAAAGCAGCACGTTCAAATTTAGGAACTAACTCCCCTCTATTCATCCAGCCTAAATCCCCACCGTTATTAGATGTTCCTGGATCATCAGAATAAAGAGCTGCTAAAACTTTAAAATCTTCACCATCATAAACTCTTTTTCTAAATTTGTCCAATTTTTCTCGAATACTCTCTTTTTCCTGATTAGATATTTTAGGATTAATAACAATTTGTTTTATTTCAATTTGTTCATCCACAAAAGGGATTTCATCAAACTTTAATTTAGAAAAGTAATATTTAACTTCAGAAGGAGTGACTTTTATATTATTAGAAATTGAAGATTGCATTTTTTGTGCAAATAATTGATTTTTTACAATTGCTGATAATTCTTGTTTGATTAAATCTAACTCTTTTTTAAAATATTCTTCTACTTTATCAATAGAACCAAGTTGTTTTTCAAAATAAGACACTCGTTTATTAACTTCTTTTGATATATCTTCATTACTCACTTCAATATTGCTGTCTAACTTAGCATGATGAACAAGAAGGTTTTGGAAAAGAAGATCATCTAAGATATCACATTTAATATCTTCAGACTTAGTAAACCCTTGAGAAAGATATTGTAGATATTGAGATTCAATTTCTGAAGTTAAAACCATTTCACTGCCAATAACAGCCTCAATTTTATCAATTGACTGAGAGAAACATATAATAGGAGTCAATAATGTTAGTAGTAAATATTTAATAATTTTCATTTAATATATTTTTATTTTTTCAATAGCTAAACCATTAATTATTAAATCATCTTCTAATTGATTTAAATATATTATTTTTTTTCTATTTAATAAAAGAGATTTAATTTTTTCTTTTTCAACTACAAATGGACTAACTGTTCCTTTTATTTTATAGCTTTTAACATCAACTAAAAATAATAAATTTTCATTTTCAAAAACATCAAATCTAGAATTTCTCAAATAATATTCACTTGAGACATTAATATTAGGTAGTTTATTTTTTAATGGATCAAAATATGTCCAGCTTGTATCGTTAATATGAAATTCATTAGCATATAGCTGACAATAATTAATCATTTCATCAATATCATCTAGGTTATTAGAACGATATATTTTAAATAATCTTTTAATATTTGGAGCAAATTTATCAATAATAATAAATCTACCTTTAAAAACACTCATTCTCAACTTATATTGATTTTTATTTTTTTCATAATAAGAATATAATTCATTGATATTAATTGTTGTATCAAAATTTTGATTAATCAATTGTTGTTGATATTCATATATTAGTAATGATTGTTCATATTTTTTAACAGCATCTGAAATAATTGGTTCTGAATTATCAATATTAACATTTGCATGATGAAGTAAGATTTTTTTTCTTACCCATTGATCGATAAATTTATCTTTAAAAAATGCTGAATCATTTACGCCATTATATATATTTTCTATTATATCTTTTTCATAAAGAATATCGCCATAAACTTCAGCTAATACTTTATTATCATAATCATCTTTACATGAAAATACAGAGACTAAAAGTATAAAAGCAAAAAGTTTATATTTCAAAACTATTTAACGATTAAGGAGTATAATAATTGTGTATTTAGAGAAACTGTATACTTAGATTTAAGCATATTAATCCAAATCGAATCTAGATGCTTTTGATAATCAGATATTACTTTCCCTTTTGTTTCATTTAAATTTTTACTTCTAGGTTCGAGAATATCTTTTACAAAAACTATAGTATAGCTACCATCAGAATTCTTAATATTTTTACTAATACCGTCTTTCCAGCTTACTTTATCAATATATTTATTTTTACCCTTAGCAAATTTATCATTAACTAATTGTAAATTTAAAGGGGAAGATGAATTAATTTTATTTAAAATATCAACTTCCTTAATGCTTCCTCTCTTTAATTTATATAATTCATTTCTAACTTTAAAGGCAATATTAAAATTTAAGCAAGTAAAAATTGATGCATCAACTCTTTCCTCCCATCTATAATCTAAAATATTCTCATTAAAATAATTCCCTAAACCAATTGTATCTTCAACAGCTTTTTTCCAAACATTTTTATTTGTTATATCAAATAATAAGATACCTTCTTTATACTCATTTAGTAAACTCTTAAATTCTGGATATTTACTTTGTAATTGACTTTCTTCAAAAGAAAGCAATGATTCGTTAAGAAATTCCTGATATAGTAAATCAAAATCATTATTTTTTTTCTGATTACTTATTAAATATGATGAAAAATCTGAGAGCAAATAATCATTAGATTCTATTCTAAATAAAATAACATTTGGACTTTTCAAACTTTTAGCATCCCATGAACTTTTTAAAACATCTTTTACCGCTAATCTTCTCATTAAATTAAAATTCTCTTTAAATATTTTAACATCGTAAAGCTCTTTTAACTTATTAATCATTACATCATTACTCAGTTTACTTCTTGAATCCTTTTCAATCTTTTGTTTAACAGATAAAAACAGTTCATCATTTAAGCTTACAGGCGAGTCCTCTAGTAGCATTAAAATATGCCAGCCATACTCTGTTCTAAAAGGTTTTGAAAAACTACCTAATTTATTGAGACTAAAAGCTTGTTCTTCAAACTCCTTAACCATTTTACCGACACCAAATGGTGGGAGAACACCTCCCTTAACGGCAGTAGATCTATCTTCTGAAAATCTTTCAGCAACTTCAGCAAATTTTTCGCCTTTGGACAATAAATCATAAGTTTCTGAAATCTTTTTATATGCAGCATCAATTTTTTGGGCGTTTGCACCTTTTCCAGTTTTAAACATTATATGAGCAACTTTTCTCTCACCTACTGCTTTTCTTTTATTATTGACTAAAATTAAATGATAACCATATTGAGTTTTTACAGGAATAGATATTTCTCCTACTGGGGTGCTATATGCAACAGATTCAAAATCATAAACCATCATAAAAGCAGTAAAGTATCCTAAAGCTCCTTTGTTGTCTAAAGCAGATTTATCGTCAGAATATTTGACAGCAGCACTTTCAAACGATATTTCATTATTATTAATTTCATTTCTTATAGCTAAAGCTTTACTTAAAGCTAGCTTTGAATCATCGTTTTCAATATTTATTAAAATATGACTAGCATTAATATCATATTGAATTCTATCTAAAGCTTCATTAAATAAATTTTCATTAAAATTATTATCTCTAAGGTAAGGTTTAGATAATTGTTTTCTATAACCCTCTAATTCTGATACAAAAGATGAAATAGTATCAAAACCAAGTGCTTCAGCTTCTTTTACTTTTAGCTTAAAATTTATAAACAAATCAACATATTCATCTAAATATTCTTTTGTTATTTCGACGTCTTCATTATTCTTAAAAAAAATATTTTTAAATTCATTTAAACTAATATTATCATCATCAATTTTCAATAAATCATTTTGTGAAAAAAGATTTAAACATGAAAGACAAAATATTAAAATTAGGGTATTCTTCATCATTTTATTAATTTTTATTATCTACTATAATTTGGAGCTTCTCTAGTAATTGTAACGTCATGTGGATGACTTTCTATAACTCCTGCTTGTGTAATTTTTATAAACGTTGCTTTTTGTAAAATATTGATATCCTTTGAACCAGCATAGCCCATTCCTGCCTTTAAACCTCCAACCATTTGATGTAAAACTTCAGAAAGGGAACCTTTAAAAGCAACTCTCCCAACAATTCCTTCAGGAACTAATTTATTCATATCATTTTCATTTTCTTGAAAATATCTATCTTTTGAACCTTTTTGCATAGCATCTATTGATCCCATTCCTCGATAAGTTTTATACTTTCTGCTTTCAAAAATAATAGTTTCACCAGGTGCTTCTTCAACACCAGCAATAATTGAACCAAGCATTACAGAGCTGGCTCCAGCGACCATAGCTTTAACAATATCTCCAGAGTATCTAATTCCACCATCAGCAATAAGAGGTATATTATGCTTCTTGGTAACCTCATAAACATCCATTACAGCAGTTAATTGAGGAACACCTACTCCAGCAACTACTCGAGTTGTGCAAATAGATCCAGGACCAATTCCAACTTTTAAAGCATCAGCTCCAGCTTTAATTAAATCTTCAGCTGCTGCAGCAGTAGCTATATTTCCAACTATAATATCTAAATGTTTAAACTCTTTCTTAGCAGATTTAAGAACATCAATTACTCCCTTTGAATGACCATGAGCTGTATCAATAATAATAGCGTCTACATTTACTTTGGATAGAGCTGATATTCTATCTAATACATCGTGAGTCACTCCAACTGCTGCTGCAACTCTTAAACGTCCATACTTATCTTTGCAAGCATTAGGTCTCATTCTATTTTTAACAATATCCTTAAAGGTTATAAGCCCAACTAAATGACCTTTGTTGTCAATGATAGGTAGTTTCTCAATTTTATGACTTTTAAGAATTTCTTCAGCTTTTTGTAAATCATTAATTAAAGTAGTAATTAAATTTTCTGATGTCATGACCTTAGTAATAGATAAGCTAAAATCTTTTTCAAATCTTAAATCTCTATTTGTAACAATACCTAAAAGAACATTATCATCACTAACAATGGGAATACCTCCTATTTTATTTTCTTTCATTAATTTAAATGCATCACCAACATTAGCATCAATTTTTAAAGTAATAGGATCCTGAATCATACCACTTTCAGATCTTTTAACTTTCCTTACCTGAGAGGCTTGCTGATCAATACTCATGTTTTTATGCAAAACACCTATACCACCTTCTTGAGCAATAGCAATTGCAAGCTTAGACTCAGTGACAGTGTCCATAGCAGCTGAAACTAAAGGAATATTAAGTTTAATGTTTTTAGAGAAATATGTGCTTGTGACAACCTCTCTAGGAAGAATATCAGAATATGATGGAACTACTAAAACATCATCATATGTAAGGCCTTCACTAAGTATTTTTTTATTTTCTATTGACATAATTAAAAATTAAAGTGTGCAAAATTAACTAATTGCTGTAAATAATAGTAATAAGAGAAGATACTATTTTAAAAAAACTAAATTATCTAATTAAATTAAAAGATCCAGTTTTTTCAGTTAATTGTGCAACACCATTTATATAACTAACATGATAAACATAATTATCATTTTTAACAAAACGCCCATTAAACGTCCCATCCCACCCTTTGCGAGGATCATTTGTAGAAAAAATATTCTCTCCATTTCTTGAGTAAATAGAAAATACATAGCCTATATCAGAGACAAAATTAGTTACAGGCTTAAAAATTTCATTATGCTCATCACCATTTGGAGTAAAAGTATTTGGCAAGAACAGTATAGGCGTCTGGGAGACACATGAAATATTTGACAAACTTCCTTCAATAGAAGATCCATAAGGATTATTAAATCCTTCAATTGCCTTTATGTAATAACAAAAACGCCCATTACCTTCACCAAATTCTGTTACAACATCTATATATATTAATTCTTCATTTGGATTATTGACTCTATCAAAAGTATATAATGGCAATAAATCAAAAGGCTCTCTATTAATGGATCTAAAAAGCTGATATTCAGAAACGTTACCTAACCACTTTTCATATTCATTTAGAGAAATAGTATTAGTATATTGTTCATCTAGAAATAAATTATCTGAGTAATCAAGATTAATTTTTGATTCTAAAAATATTGTTTTAGCATATGTAATATCATTATTTTGAATTATTGATCCAACTGTTATAATATTATTACAGGTATCAACAGGATATATTTGATATTCATAAAAAGCATTATATGTTTCAGCAGTATTATCTGAATAATTTAAAGTTGAAGAGTTATTAAAATTAATATTTCCAATAATATTAAACAAAGAATCATCTTGAAAAGATCTATAAACATTATAATGACTTATCACTGCCTGGTCATCGACATAAAGACTAATATCAACATCTCCATTAATATGATTAACAGATGCAAAGTTTATATAATTAAATTCAGGTCTATTTGGTAAAATTATATCATAATCATTTTGGTTAGAAATTGCTTTAATAGTAGAGTCACTATTATAGGCTGCAACGTAAAAATAATAGTTTGAACTTTCATTTAAATTTTCAATTTTATACTCCAATAAATTATTAATTCTAATTGAATCATAAGTAGTATTATTTTGATTGTCAGTTTCATTAATAAAAACTTTATAATGACTAAGACCATTATTTATATTAATATATGGGTTCCAATTAATTTTAATTGATAAATCGCAAGCGTCAAAATAAGAATTAACTAAAATAGAGTTATGCTCAATACTTCTTCCACTTGAATTCCCACAACTATCAATTGAACGAATACTAAAAGTTTCAAATTGAGAATTTGCATTAGAATTATTATAGTTATAAGAATTATTATTAAAGCCAAAAACAGAATCTATAGTAATCCATGAGCCAAATTCATCAAGAATATAAATAGCATATACATCAACATCATTTGATGAAGAAGTCCAACTAATAACAGAATTACCATTATTATCAACAGATACATCTTTAATAATAGGATTATTGGGGCTTATTGTATCTTTTAAGTTAGCACCATTAATGTTAGATAATGAACTACAGCCACTGGCATCAGGAAGTTCAACATATAAAAATTGATAAGAATCACAAGTTTGAGCAGGGAATATAAAATTATTGTTTGGTGTATTACCAACATTTAACCAACTATTATTTCCATCAAGTGCCATTATATTAAAATTCTGGGAACTTGTTAATATAGGATTATGAATATTATTCCAATTCATATCTCCCTCAGTATCTCCATTGATAGCATCAACAGACAAGTAAATAGAAGATAGAGTATCAGAAGGCAAAGACTCATCAGCGCAGGAAGAGTGAGATGAAAGATAATAATATTGTTTAGTAATATTACCAGCGTTAGCAATATCTGAATAGTTATTCAAAGGAAATAAAACACTATCTAAAAATACAAAAGGACCATTTGCATTATCTGAGTGAAAAACACTATAAACAGTGCTTGGAGGTGCTCCAGCAAGGTGACTCCATGAAACTTCAATATTATTATTTGGTAAAACAGAAACACATCTAAAATCAGGTGAATTATCTACAGGAGATGGAAGAACAGTAATTGAAATATTTGAAAATGATATTCCATTAGCAGGACAAAAATCATCATAAACTTTAACTAAAAAATTAAAAACATTAGATGTTTGACCACAGCCAGCTGTAGCTGCAATATGTGAGCATGAAGTTTGCCAACTAAATACTCCAGAAACTAACCCAGGATTTGAAAATGGTGGAGTTAGACCGGCACCATTATTAAAAGTTGCACAAGGCGGATTTGAGCAATTAGTTGTATTTACATAATCGTCAGAAAATTGACCTCCAGAAACTTCCATTGTTAAACTTTGAGACGTCGTATTGTTATATAAATCGTTATCAATCCCATCTATATTAAATTCAACTAAAGCACCGGCATAAACGATAGTGTCATATGAAGCTATAGTTGAACTCGCATCAGTAAAAGGAGCTGCAACTACTGGAGGGTTATTAGGCAATGTAGATGCTGGCATTGAAGGACAAGCAAGAAGCACTACTTGAACTTCTCTGTAAATTTCAGAAACTAATTGATTACATTTAAAAGATTGCACTTTTATACATGTAACAAAATTACCAGCTATATTAGCATCATAAGTGACTTCACCCGTAGTTGAATTAAGAATAGGATTTCCTGGTAAAGGGACATTAACAGAATAAGGAGGGTCAAATGGTAAAGGAATAGGATCTATTGGATAATTATATGTAGTAAAGAAGTCATCAAGTGGTTCAGCCCAGCTATAAACTAAATCATCCAATTCATCATCAAAAGCATTATGACTATAAGAAAAAGGAAAACCTGTACATAAAATTGTTTTTGGTTGCTCTTTAAAGTCAGGTGAAGAATCAAAGCATGGATCTGCTGGCGTTGCTAATCCAGTGGTAGGATCAGTATATGGAAACATACTAGCCCTTAATGTAAAACCTTCTGAAGATGGGTTAATTAAATTTGTAATAGCACCATTTCTACAACAATTATCCCAAGTAAAGATCCATCCATCTACAGGAGGAACACCAGGAAGTGAAACTGGTATTAAAGTTTCGAATATATACTCTTCTACAGAGCCAGGGTCTCCATTTGCACAACTTAAAATAGCGTTAGAACTATTCGTAGGGTCACAAGGAGGAGAAACATCTTGAGAAAGAACAAATTCTACAGGAATAGAAGTAACTGTAGGATGGTTCCATACTTGAATATCTTGTGTAAATGTCCCAACAGTAGTACCAGAACAATCTCTGTAAACTTTCATATTAAAATTATACTTTCCAATATCAGTACCAGACTTTATACATTTCCAAGTGATTTCCCCACCCATCAGATGTGTTGAAAAGGAAAATTTAGCAACACATAAAAAAAGGAATAAAAAGAAAAGTTTTTTCATTTAATAATTAATTTTTAACAAAGATATTAATTTTTACTTTAGAAGAAAGGTACTTACAAAATATGCTTATAAATTAAAGTGTGACAAAAAACTCTTTTTACTCTCAAATTCTTCAATTAAATTTTTAAAAATTTTATTTACTGATAACATAGAAGATATTGATGAAGAGATCTGACCAATTTCTAGTTCTCCATTTATAACATCACCTTCAAACATGCCTTTCTTAGCTCTTCCTCTTCCTAAAATATTTTTTAATTCATTTTTAGAAGCATTATTTTCATAGGCAATCCTAATTTTATCGTAAAATTCATTTTTTAATAATCTAACAGGAGTAAGTTCTTTTAAAGTTAGAATAGTAGAATCATCTTTTGAATTAAGAATGTAATTTTTAAAATTTTGATGAGCAGAAGACTCTATACTACTTGCAAAAAGACTTCCAATTTGTACTCCATCAGCTCCTAAAGAAATTGCGGCAAGCATAGCTTTACCAGAACCTATTCCACCAGCAGCAACTAATGGAATATTAATAATTTTTTTTATTTGAGGAATTAAACATAATGAAGTAATTTCATCAACACCATTATGACCACCTGCCTCAAAACCTTCCGCGATAATTGCATCAACTCCTGCATCAATAGATTTAATAGCAAATTTTGAATTAGCAACAACATGAAGAACAGTAATCCCGTTACTTTTTAAAAGTTTAGTGTATTTTTTGGGATTACCAGCAGAAGTAACAACAATCTTCACTCCTTCTTTAATTATTATTTCTATGTGTTCTTCAATATCTGGATATAAAAGAGGAAGGTTTACTCCAAAAGGATTAGATGTAGCTTTCTTGCATTTTTTAATATGATGCTCTAAAACATCAGGATACATAGACCCTGAACCAATTAACCCAAGTCCTCCTGCATTACTTACTGCGCTAACTAATTCCCATCCGCTACACCAAATCATACCACCTTGTATTATTGGATATTTAATCTTTAAAAGTTCTTTTAATCTATTCATAAAAAATATATATTTGTTGCAACTACGAAATTAAAAATAAAAACAACAATGAAAGCTGAAGATGAGATTTTTGAATTAATAAATCAAGAAGACAAACGACAAAGAAATGGGATTGAGCTTATAGCTTCTGAAAATTTTGTAAGTAATGAAGTTATGCGTGCTACAGGATCATGTTTAACAAATAAATATGCAGAAGGCTATCCAAATAAAAGATACTACGGTGGATGTGAAATTGTTGATAAAGTTGAACAAATTGCAATAGATAGAGCCAAAAAGTTATTTGGCGTAGATTATGTTAATGTACAACCACACTCAGGCTCATCAGCAAATGCAGCGGTTATGTTAGCTTGTTTAAATGCTGGAGATAAAATATTAGGGTTTAACTTATCTCATGGTGGTCACCTTACTCATGGCTCTCCAGTTAATTTTTCTGGAAAACTATATAAAACTTCTTTCTATAATGTAAAGAAATCAACTGGGCTAATTGATTATGAATCATTAGAAAAAATTGCATTAGAAGAAAAGCCAAAACTAATAATTTGTGGTGGATCAGCATACTCTAGAGATTGGGATTATAAAAAATTTAGAGAAGTTGCCGACAAAGTAGGTGCTTTATTATTAGCTGATATTGCGCATCCTGCAGGATTAATTGCAGTAGGATTATTAAATAACCCTGCGGAATATTGTCATATTCTTACAACAACAACACACAAAACTCTAAGAGGTCCTAGAGGAGGCATGATAATGATGGGTAAAGATTTTGATAACCCTTGGGGATTTAAAACATTAAAAGGAAAAATTAAAAAAATGTCATTTTTATTAAATTCTGCTGTGTTTCCAGGCTCACAAGGGGGACCATTAGAACATGTAATAGCTGCAAAGGCTATAGCATTTGGAGAAGCTTTAAAGCCATCATTTAAAGATTATGGAAAACAGGTAATATTAAATGCCCAAGTAATGGCAGATGAATTAGTTAAAAGAGGATATGATATAATTTCAGGAGGTACAGATAATCATTGTATGTTAATTGATTTAAGATCAAAAAATATTAATGGCAAACAAGCTGAAAAAGCTCTAGTACTTGCTGATATTACTGCAAATAAAAACATGGTTCCATTTGACACTGAGTCTCCATTTATAACATCTGGTATTAGATTAGGCACACCAGCTATTACAACTAGGGGAATTAAAGAAAATACTATACCAGAAATAGTAGAACTAATTGACCAAGCAATTATAAATTGGGATAATGAAGATAAACTCAACGAAATCAAAAAAAATGTCAATTTGTTAATGAATAAATTTGAGATTTTCTCTTATTAATTAATATGCATCCTTTAGAAATAGAAAAAGAAAAAAAGGAAATTATTAATAAATATAGGACACTTTTAAGGTCCTGTTCTCAGAAAACAAGTCAAAAAGAAAAGAAACTTATCCGTAAAGCCTTTAATTTAGCAGTTAAAGCTCATGAAAATGTTAGAAGAAAGTCAGGAGAACCATATATTTTACATCCTTTAGCAGTAGCTCAAATATGTGCAAAAGAAATTGGTTTAGGAACAACCTCAATTGTTAGTGCATTACTTCATGATGTTGTAGAAGATTCTGATTATACAATAAAAGATATAAAAGATTTATTTGGTAGTGAAACAGCTAAAATAATTGATGGCTTAACAAAAATATCTGAAGTTTTTGATCAAAATGTTTCATTACAAGCTGAAAATTTCAGAAAGATGTTGCTTACATTATCAGATGATATTAGAGTTATTTTAATTAAACTTTCTGACAGACTACATAATATGAGGACATTAGGTGCAATGTCCAAACAGAAACAGCTAAAAATAGCATCAGAAACACTTTACCTCTATGCTCCTTTAGCGCATAGAATTGGTTTATACCCATTAAAAACTGAACTTGAAGATTTAGGACTAAAGTTTACTAAGCCTGAAATATATAAAGCAATATCTATTAAATTAAATGAAACAAAATTAAGTCGCAATAAGTTCATAAATAAATTCACTAATCCTTTAAAAATTACATTAAAAGCTGAAGGAATAAAGAGTAATATTAAAGGCAGACCAAAATCAATATATTCCATAAGAGAAAAAATAATTAACAAAGGGGTAACATTTGATAATATCTTTGACAAATTTGCTGTAAGAATAATAGTTGATACAAATTTAGCTAATGAAAAAGCAGATTGTTGGAAAATATATTCAATTGTTACTGACTTTTACAAACCCAATCCTGATAGATTAAGAGATTGGATTTCTACTCCAAAACCTAATGGATATGAGTCTCTACACACAACGGTTTTAGGAGAAGATGGTAAGTGGGTAGAAGTTCAGATTAGAAGCAAAAGAATGGATGAAATTGCAGAAAAAGGCTATGCAGCGCATTGGAATTATAAACAAAAAGGTACAGACAAAAATCCTTTAGACTTATGGATAAATAAAATAAGTTTATTACTTGAAAATCCTGAATCTAATGCAATAGATTTTATTGATGATTTTAAATTAAATCTATTTCTTGGAGAGATCTATGTTTTTACGCCTAAAGGAGAATTAAAAACATTACCAAAAGGGGCAACTGCTCTTGATTTTGCATTTGAAATACATACAGAAATTGGCAGTAATTGTATGGGGGTCAAGGTTAATGGAAAACTTGTTGCTTTAAGTCATAAATTAATGAGTGGTGATCAAGTTGAAATTATCACTTCTAAAAAACAATCTCCAAAAAAAGATTGGTTAAGATTTGTGGTAACTTCATTAGCAAAAGCAAAAATTAAAAGTGCTCTCAAAAAAGAAAAGCAAATAATTGCACAAAATGGTAAAGAACTTGCTCAAAGAAAATTAAGACAACTAAGAGTGAAATTAAATAGCGCAACCGAACTTGAACTTATTAAATACTTTAGAAGCGGTAGTTCATTAAATTTATATTATAGTTTTGGTAATGGTGAAATCGCAAACTCTGAAATAAAGACTTTTGTTAAATTAAAAAACTCTGGCTGGTATCAAAGTATTAAGAACAAAATTTATGGCACAAGTAATTTCACTCCAAAAATTAAAGATTTAGGAAATTTAATAGTGTTTAATGAAGATGATGAATTACTTGAATATAGTATTGCTAATTGTTGTAGCCCAATTCCAGGAGATGAAATATTTGGTTTTATAACAGTTGAAGAAGGTATTAGAATTCATCATAATGATTGTGCTAATGCAATAGAACTAAGAGCTAATTATTCATATCGAATTATAAATGCAAAATGGACGTTAAAAGATAATATTGATTTTCTTGCAAGTATAAAAATTAATGGAATTGATACTGTTGGACTTATTAACAATATCACACAGATAATATCTAAGCAAATGCATGTGGATATTAAAGCTATAAATGTAATAAGCAATGATGGAGTTTTTGAAGGAGAAATAACTTTAAAAGTTCATAATTACAACTTTTTAAAAGAAGTCACTGAAAAACTTGAAAAAGTAGAGGGAATTGAATCAATTTCTAGAACTTATAAACATACTAAAAATATTAAAATTTAAATTAAATTAACATCTCATTTTTTCTAAATTTACAGAGTAATAAATAAAATATGTCAGAAAATAAAATAATAAATACAGTAACTGAAATATTTACAGACTTTCTTGTTAAAAACAAACAAAGAAAAACTCCTGAGAGATATGCAATCTTAAACGAAATTTATCATTTCGAAGGTCATTTTGATATAGAGTCTATGTATATCAAAATGAAAAATAAAAATTATAGAGTAAGTAGAGCAACTTTATATAATACAGTTGATTTGTTATTAGAATGCCACCTAATTAGAAAACATCAGTTTGGAAAAGCACAAGCTCAATATGAGAAATCATATTCCAACAAACAACATGATCATTTAGTGTGCACCAGCTGTGATAAAGTTATTGAATTTTGTGACCCAAGAATTCAAGGTATAATGAATGTAATAGAGGAAGCAATGGAATTTAAGATAAGTAGACACGCTTTAAACCTCTATGGATTATGTAAAGAATGTCAAAAAAAATTAAATTAAATTAGATGAAAGCAGATGTTTTATTAGGTCTTCAATGGGGAGATGAAGGGAAAGGAAAAATTGTTGATGTATTAACCGGAAATTATGACATTATAGCACGATTCCAAGGAGGTCCAAATGCTGGACATACTCTAGAGTTTGACGGAATAAAACATGTTCTTCACACTATTCCTTCAGGAATATTTCATAAAGGAATAATTAATTTAATTGGAAATGGCGTTGTAATAGACCCAGTAATTTTTGAAAATGAAATAATAGGACTAGAAAAATTAAATTTAGAAATTTCAGAATTATTAATATCTAAAAAAGCTCATCTAATACTTCCAACACACAAATTATTAGATGCTGCATCAGAACAAGCTAAAGGAAAAAATAAAATTGGCTCTACTTTAAAAGGAATAGGACCTACATATATGGATAAAACTGGCAGAAATGGATTAAGAGTTGGTGATATAGCTAGTAATAATTTTTTAGAAAAATATAATAAACTTAAAAACAAACATATTGAACTTCTTAAATTCTATGATTTTGAATATGATTTAGTAGACTTAGAAAAAACTTGGTTTGAAAGTTTAGAAACATTAAAAAAATATAAACATATAGAAAGCGAACATTATATTCATAATGAATTAAAAAAGGGAAAAAAAATTCTTGCTGAAGGAGCTCAAGGCACGTTACTTGATATTGATTTTGGATCTTATCCTTTTGTTACATCTTCAAATACAATAGCAGCAGGAGCATGTACAGGTCTAGGAATTGCTCCGAATCAAATAAAAGATGTATTTGGCATATTTAAAGCTTATTGTACAAGAGTAGGAAGTGGCCCATTCCCAACAGAATTAAATGATAGTATAGGAGCTCATCTTGCTAAGATAGGAAATGAATTTGGAGCTACAACTGGAAGACCAAGAAGATGTGGCTGGATAGATCTTCCAGCACTAAAATATGCAATTAATATAAATGGAGTTACCCAACTCATGATGATGAAATCTGATGTTTTGTCAGGAATAAATAAAATTAAAGTTTGTACTCATTATGAATTTAAAGAATGTGGAACAAGGATAGATTATCTGCCATTTGAGGACAATACTAATCTAAAACCTATCTACAAAGAACTTGAAGGTTGGGATATGAATTTAATGAATTTAAAAAACCTAAATGAGGCTCCAAAAGAAGTGCATGATTATATTTCATTTCTTGAAAAGGAACTAAATACACCTATCAAAATTATTTCAGTTGGCCCTGATAGAAAACAAACTTTTTTCAGATAAATTTGAGAATAAAACTATTATTTATTTTAATATTTACATCAATTAGCGTATTGAGCCAAAACGTTAAAAAAATTAAAATATTAAATACTGATAATACCTTTATTAATAAAAAAAATCATCCCGAATATTGGAGATTAGTTGGAAATGTATCCTTTAATCACAATAATACTTTAATGACCTGTGATTCTGCTTATCATTATTCCAAAACAAACAAGATAGTAGCATTTAGTAATGTCAACATTAATAAATCAGATACGCTTAATCTATCTGGGGATAAACTTTATTATGATGCAAATTCAAAATATGCCAAAGTAGTTGGAAATGTTAAACTAGAAAACAATCAAAACAAACTATATACTAATCAGGTTAATTATGATATGAATGAAGATATTTTATATTATGATTCATTCGGAGAAATAATAGATAAGAATCAAAGAATAACCTCAAAAAAAGGAGTTTATCAAATTAATGAAAAGAATTATATTTTTAGAGATTCAGTTATTGTTTTTGGTGATAATTACACTATTTACACTCAAAAAATGACGTATAAATCTATTGTTAAAGAAAACATAATGAATGGACCATCAAAGATTATTTTAAAATCTAACATAATCTATTGTGAAAACGGAATATTTAATTCAAAGAACAATCTGGCATACTTTTCAGATAATGCTCAAATTATCTCAAAAAATAATACAATTAAAGCTGATAGTATATTTTACAATAAGACAAATAATTATGCTAAAGCGATTAATAATGTGATAATAATTGATACAATTAATAACTTTAAAGTAATTGGTGGACAAGCAGAACTTTTTGAGGATGAGGATAAAACAATTATAAGTAAGAATCCAATATTATATTTCCCTTTTGAGCAAGATACATTATTTATGAAAGGAGATAAGTTTGTTCATACAAACACTAACAACAAAAAAATAATTCAATTGTTTAATAATGTAGAAATTTTTAAAGAAAATTTTTCTGGAAAATGCGACTCCTTATCATATTCATTATCTGATTCTCTAATAAAAATGTATAAAAAACCATTAATGTGGATTGATGATTATCAAATAAGTAGTGATAGTATCGAGTTTTTATTTTTTGATGAAACAATAAATAAAATATTTATGAATTCTAATCCTATAATGATATCTCAAATTGACTCTTTAGATTTTAACCAAATTAAAGGCAAAAAAATGACTGCTTTTATGAAAAAAAATCAAATCAAATTCATAAATGTGATTGGTAATGGCGAAAGCATTTACTATTTAAAAGATAAAAAAAATAAAATTGGTTTAAATTACATTCAATCATCTAATCTAACATTACATTTCAATGACAAAAAACTAAATAATGTGATTTACAAAAA
>CESJ01028863.1_pt1 | contig 19734 bp, 17 predicted proteins | sample 356311 | NCBI WGS metagenome assembly CESJ01 (sample SAMEA2621487, study PRJEB7988) | marine metagenome | biome: marine biome (ENVO:00000447); feature: surface water layer (ENVO:00002042); material: "saline water (ENVO:00002010), including plankton (ENVO:xxxxxxxx)" | depth 5 m
GGAACTGGCTGAATTTCGAGCGCCATCTCCGGAGTAGTGGTGGGTAGGTTGTTATATCCGAAGATACGCGCAACCTCTTCGACCAAATCTTGCTCAATCGCCAGATCAAAACGCCACGACGGCGCTATCCAGGTCGAACCCGCAGCGTCGCGACCGCGATTTTCAAGGCCCAAACGCTGCAACATATCGTCGACCAACTCGGTCGGCAAGTCGACGCCGAGTTGCTGCGCCAAACGTGCATTTCGCAGCTTGATCGATACCGGCTGCGGTAGTTCGGCCGACGCCTCTTCGATCACCAATGGTCCAGCAGCGCCGCCGCAAATCGACAGTATTAATGCCGTTGCTCGCTCGATGGCGGCGACTTGAAGGCCACTGTCGACGCCGCGTTCATAGCGGTGTGACGAGTCGGTATGCTTACCAAAGGCACGTGCCTTGCCGGCTATAGCGAGTGGATTAAACCAAGCGCTCTCAAAGAATATATCGCGCGTCGCCGCGCCCACTGCAGATGCCGCGCCACCCATAACACCTGCCAACGCCAGCGGTTTACTGTGGTCTGCGATAAGTAGCGTGTCACTATTAACCCGCGCTTCACTATCATCCAGCAATTGCAACGTCTCGCCCTGACCCATGCGCACCACAATACCGCCATCGAGCGTTGCAAGATCGAAAGCATGCATCGGTTGACCGAGCTCTAACATCACGTAATTTGTCACATCGATCGCCGGACCGAGGCTGCGAATGCCACTGCGGCGAAGCTTCTCCTGCATCCACTGCGGTGTCGGTCTGGCTAGCTCTAGGTCGCGTACAACCCGTCCAACATAACGAGCACATCCCTGCGGCGCCTGTATTTCGACCGGCAATATATCCTCTAGGGTCGCCGCTACTGGCGAACAGTCGATGGCCCCCACAGGCAACTGATTGAGCACGCCTATTTCACGCGCGAGCCCACGAATACTCAGACAATCGCCGCGATTGGGAGTCAAATCCACTTCGATAATATTATCTGCTAGACCCAGATAATCGACCAGTGACATACCAACCGGTGCGTCGCCGGGAAGTTCCCACAAACCATCGTCATCATCGCCCAATTGAAGTTCTGTGGCTGCACAGAGCATACCCTCGGACGCAATACCACGTATTTTAGCGGCCTTGATAGTAAAGTCGTCTGGCAATAGAGCCCCGACTCGAGCCAGTGGCACCTTGATGCCGACCCGCGCATTGGGAGCGCCACACACCACCTGTATCGGGATTTCAATGCCGGCATTGACTTCGCAAACGCGTAATTTGTCGGCATCAGGATGCGCCGCTATGGCGACGATCTCGCCCACCACCACCGCCTCGGTAATACTCGTCGCTGCCTCAACGCTCTCCACTTCGACACCGGCCATGGTGATCTGAGCCACCAAATCCTCGCAAGACAGTTCTGGATCCACTAATTCCCGCAACCATGCTTCGCTAAATTTCACTCGTCACCCCAACCTAAAATTGTTTTAAAAAACGTAGATCGTTGTCAAAAAATAACCGCAGGTCGTTGACGCCATAACGCAGCATCGCCAGACGTTCAACGCCCATGCCAAAAGCAAACCCGGTGTATTCCTCAGTATCGATATTGCAGTGAGAAAACACCGCAGGGTGCACCATCCCACAGCCCATGACCTCCAACCAGCCGGTACGACTACACACCCGACACCCGTCTCCCGCGCAGTTACTGCACTGGATATCGACCTCAGCAGAGGGCTCGGTAAACGGAAAATATGAAGGCCGAAAACGCACCGGCAAATCGGCTTCAAAAAACGCTTTCAAAAATTGATCGACCACACCCTTGAGGTCGGCAAAGCTAATCGCACGATCAACCACCAATCCCTCAACCTGATGAAACATCGGCGTATGCGTTAGGTCAGAATCGCAGCGGTAGACCCGACCCGGGCAGATAATCCTGATCGGCGGCGCCTGCTCTTTCATGGTGCGCACTTGCACCGGAGATGTATGGGTGCGCAGCACCGTGCTGTTATCGATATAAAACGTATCGTGCATGGCACGAGCCGGGTGGTGCGCTGGAATGTTTAACGCCTCAAAATTATGGTAGTCATCCTCTATTTCAGGACCCGTGGCAACCTGATAGCCGACACCAGTAAAAAACGTCTCAATACGCTCTAGGGTGCGCGTGACTGGATGCAATCCACCGACATCGACGCTCCGCCCAGGCAGCGTAACATCCAGCGCTTGCGCCGCGAGTTGGGCGCCCAGCGCGCGATCCTCAAGGTGTTGTTTGTGTGCATTAATCAGCGCCTGAAGCGCCTGCTTGACCTCGTTGATGCGCGCTCCCGCCGCCGGCCTATTCTCCGCCGAAAGCTGGCCAAGATTTTTTAACAATGCGGTGATGCTGCCTTTCTTACCCAGATATTCGACCCGCAGACGCTCCAGCGTATCGAGTTCGCGAGCCTGTGCGATAGCACTTTTCGCCTGTTCACTGAGTTGTTCCAATTCAGTCATAAGAGAGTACCCGTGTGCACCGAGTGAGTTGTTAGGTGATAAAAAAATAGGAAAAGAGCCTGCGCTCCTTCCCTATCTTTGCCCAGCCTGCACGATGCTTACACAACGTAAGCATCGATTAACATTAGGCAAGCGCCGCTTTGGCCTGCGCGACTACCGCGCCGAAGGCCGGTTTGTCGTGTACCGCTAGATCTGCCAACACTCGGCGATCGAGCTCGATGCCGGCTTTGTTTAGACCGTTGATCAGGCGGCTGTACGCCAAACCTTCAAAGCGCGATTGCGCGTTAATACGGGCAATCCACAAGCGACGAAAAGTACGCTTCTTGGCCCGACGATCGCGATAGGCATATTGCCCGGCTTTAGTGACGGCTTGAACGGCAACACGGTAGACGCGACTGCGCGCACCATAGTAACCTTTGGCCTGTTTGAGGATTTTTTTGTGTCGACGGTTTGCTTCGACACCACGTTTAACTCGAGGCATAGTATTCTCCTACCAAAAATTGATGATTGACTTATTTACTGCGCAACATACGATCGACGCGAGGTGAGTCAGCGGTGCCTAGAATACTGGTGCCGCGCAACTGTCGTTTGCGCTTGGTGGTCATCTTGGTGAGGATATGGCTCTTGTGCTGGTGCTTGTGCTTGTAGCCAGCAGCCGTTTTTTTGAAGCGTTTTGCGGCTCCGCTGTGGGTTTTAACTTTTGGCATTTCAGTTCTCCAATAGTGAGGGTTAAAAGACAAGAATGACGCCCGGACAGCCTGCCAAAATCTGGCTGCGCGCGGGTCGCGCTAACTACTTCTTGCTACGCGGAGCTAGTACCATGGTCATCTGCCGACCTTCCATCTTTGGGTATTGCTCCACCTGAGCTAGTTCGATAAGGTCAGCTTCTATCCGCTTGACCATTACCATACCTAGTTCTTGGTGAGCCATTTCACGGCCGCGAAAACGCAGCGTAACTTTGGCTTTGTCACCATTTTCTAAAAAGCGAGTCACATTACGTAACTTGATTTGATAATCACCCTCATCCGTTCCCGGACGAAACTTCATCTCTTTGACCTGTGTCTGCTTTTGTTTTTTACGTTGCAACGCGACCTTTTTCTTAATGTCGAAAACGTGCTTGCCATAGTCCATCAGTTTGCACACCGGTGGCTCCGCATCTGGCGAAATTTCAACCAGATCTAAAGTTTCCTTTTGCGCCATCTCGAGCGCGTGCTGCAAGCTGACTAAACCAACCTGGCTACCATCTGAACCCACTAAGCGAACTTCAGGGGCGGTGATGTCTTCATTAAGACGCGAACGCTTACTATCTTTTTTAATAAAACCTACTCCGTTTTAGCAACATTACGACCGAGATGAGCAATTCCCTCAGAAAGCAGTTCGACGACCTGGGCTAGCGACATGCTGCCAAGGTCTTCTCCCTCTCGAGAACGGATCGCCACGGTACGCGATTCTCTTTCCTTTTCGCCAACAATGAGTAAGTAAGGAACCCGACTCATTGAGTGCTCGCGGATTTTAAAGCCGATCTTCTCGTTTCTCAAGTCCGAAGTGACTCTAAAGCCCTTATCTTGCAATGATTGTGTCATTTCTTTGGCATATTCGCCCTGCGCATCGGTAATATTGACGATAACGGCCTGTTCTGGTGCCAGCCAAATCGGAAAGGCACCTTCGTAATGTTCGATTAAAATGCCAATAAAACGCTCAAAAGAGCCCAATATTGCCCGATGCAACATTACTGGTACGCGTCTTGTGCCATCCTCGGCAACATATTGTGCATCCAAACGGCCAGGCATCGAAAAATCCACCTGTATGGTACCCAATTGCCAAACCCGTCCAATACAATCTTTTAGAGAGAATTCGATCTTAGGTCCATAAAACGCGCCCTCGCCGGGAAGTTCTTCCCAGGGCAGTTTTTTTGCGTCCAGCGCATCGGCAAGCGCTCGCTCGGCACGATCCCAGCTTTCGTCGGAGCCAACACGCTGCTCCGGTCGGGTCGACAAGCGATAAACGATTTCATCAAAACCAAAGTCGTCGTATACCTGATGCAAAAAATCGATAAAGCGCGATACCTCGGGCTGTATTTGCTCGTCGGTACAAAAAATATGCGCATCGTCCTGCGTAAACGAGCGCACGCGCATAATGCCGTGCAGTGACCCCGATGGTTCATTGCGATGGCAGGATCCAAATTCGGCGAGCCTCAGCGGTAAATCCCGATAACTCTTTAATCCCTGATTAAAGACCTGTACATGACACGGACAATTCATCGGCTTAACCGCGTAAGCCCGATCCTCGGTCTGAAGGCTAAACATGTCGTCGCCAAATTTGTCAGCGTGCCCCGACTTTTCCCACAAGCTAAAATCGACCAGTTGGGGCGTTTTAATTTCTTGATAGCCCTGCTCGATTTGCTTACCACGCATGTATTGTTCAATCACCTGATAGATGCTCCACCCCTTGGGGTGCCAAAAAATTGATCCCGGCGCCTCCTCCTGCATATGGTAGAGATCAAGTTTCTTACCAATCCGCCGATGGTCGCGTTTTTCTGCCTCCGCCAACCGATTAAGGTAACTTTTGAGTTCCTTTTTACTGTTCCAAGCGGTGCCATAAATGCGCTGTAACATCGCCTTGGTGTGATCGCCCCGCCAGTATGCACCGGCTACCTTGATCAATTTAAATACCGCTAGCCTTGAGGTTGACGGCACATGAGGTCCTCGACAGAGATCGACAAAAGCCCCTTGGCGATAGAGGCTTATACGCTCACTGGTGGGGATACTGGCAATGATTTCCGCCTTGTACTCCTCGCCTATACTGCGAAAAAAGGTCGCCGCCTCATCACGATCCCACTCTTCGCGGGAAATTTGGTGATTTTGAACGACTAACTCGCCCATGCGCGTTTCGATGGCCTCGAGATCAGTCGGTGTAAACGGACGCTGATACGCAAAATCATAATAAAACCCGTCCTCGATTACCGGACCAATCGTCACCTGCGCCGACGGAAATAATTCCTTGACCGCCATCGCCATAAGGTGGGCAGTTGAGTGTCGTATAATGAACAACCCCGGGGCGGATCGCTCGGTAATAATTGCCACCGAGGCATCATCGACAATTAGGTGTGCTGCATCGACCTCAACGCCGTCGACCACGCCAGCTATTGCCGCCTTAGCCAGCCCAGGCCCGATGTCTGTAGCGATATCAAGTATCGATACAGGATCGGCAAAAATGCGCTGAGACGCATCCGGAAGCGTAATGATCGGCATAACTGATTCCTTGGTCAGTGGTGGCCCTAACGAGAGGCCACTTGAAATTAATTCGTGGTATTGTGGTTGTATCCGCTTTACCGCGGCTATTCTACCTGCTAACCGCAGAGTTACAAGCTGCTAATACCCGCAGTTGCCGCTACAATAACACTCGCGCCTCCGTTAGCCGCAAAAACCCACCCGGACGCCATGGATACCGCCAAGTGATAAAAGTATATGTCGATGCCGACGCCTGCCCAAAGCCGATAAAAGAGATTCTATTTCGCCTCGCAGAACGCACTGGGATTGACGTTATATTCGTCGCCAATCACAATCTTATGGCACCGCGTATCCCCTCGGTTCGCTGCGTACAAGTGGGTCAGGGTTTTGACGTCGCCGATGATTTTATCGTCCAACAGGTGCGGCCGGGCGACCTAGTGATTACAGCAGACATCCCCTTGGCTGCCGACATTATAGACCGCGACGCCAGCGCTCTGAATCCCCGCGGTGAGCTCTACACCCGCGCCAATGTGCGGGCCCGCCTCAACCTGCGCGACTTCTTTGAAACCATGCGCGCCAGCGGCATTCACAGTGGCGGCGCAGCACCGTTGAGTCAGCGCGACCGGATGGATTTTGCCAACGCGCTAGACCGCTACGTAGCGCGATATTATCATCCATCAGACGCTGACCAATAAACGTTTTACTTGGATCGCGGTAAAAGGCCAGCCCTTCTCGACACCGTTGGGTAACACCACCACCGGAATGCGCAGCCCGTAGGCCGCTTTTAAGTCCGCATCGACACCGATATCGACCTTGCGCAGAATTAGGTGCTGCTGTTCTAGCAGTGGTTGCAGCAAATCCTCCGCGACTTCGCAAAGATGACAATTTTGCGCTGTATAAAGGCGTAATTCGGACTGATTCACGACCTACTCCGAAAGCATAATTTGCGGTGACTTAGCGATCTATAAATTGTCATTGTCGGTGCTATGATCTTGCTGCTGGCCAGCACTCGAGTATCGCAGTATTGGCCGCCAGTGCAGTACTCCAAACAACAACACACCGATTACATCGCGGCGACCCGCGCGGCCGATCAGCGCCAAGCGTTGATAGACAACCGCCAATTCAGCCAGATGCAAGGCCATGATCACCGACCCAACCGCCATGACACCGGAACCCCAATTGCCCGGAAGGGGCATCAGCGTATTGACTATGAACAGGAGCCAAAAAACTAGCAACCCCCAGCGCATAACAGCAATCACCAAAAACATACACAACCTCCCAGCGAATCATTGCGCGCCAATGACCCTATTATACTGCTTGAGCGGGCAACCAGCGCGTCTACACTATAGCATAGAGTGGTGCCGGCACCATTCGGCAAAAGGGTTCGCGAAATAGCTCCGTACAAGGAAAAATTGTGCGACAATTAAAAAAATTCACACAGCGCGCAAAGCGAGGTAAAACATGCAAACTACCGATCAAATCCATTTTCAAAGTCGTCTCGAAATCGAATATCTCCAGCGCTGGTATGCGCGCGCCACAGACTTGTTGGGGCACGCTGATAAAGACTCTATCGCCGAGGGAAGTAGAATTTATCGCCGTATTTTCACCCCTGACGTCGAAGTAACAGTAACTGGCAATAGAATTGATGAACGGCAATCCAGCGGTATCGATGGCTGGCTAGACGTGGTTACCAGCGCGCTGGGGCCCCTGGGCCCGACGCAGCATTTAATCGGCACGCAACTGGTCGAGATTGAGGCCCTCGCGGTGGACAGCGACAACGCGGTGTCTAGCGGCCGCGCATTGATGCACAGTTACTTGCAGGCATGGCACGATATGCCCGACGGACAAGTGTGGTTATTTATCGGCACCTATACCTCAGACGTGCGCTTTACTGCGGGCGCCGGTTGGCAGATATGCCGCATGAATCTGCATCGCGAGACCGGCGAACTCCGCCCGATGGGCGCATAAACCAACCATGTCGTTGGCGGCCTTATCGATCGCCCGCCGCCAAGTGACGCATTTGTAATATGCCGGCAGCACTGGTTTTGAGCGAAAAAAATTTGATCTAATAACGAAAAAAAAGATCTAGCCACCAAGTATCGATTTAACTACCCGTCATACAGCGTCGGGTGTGCCGCAGAATAGGTGTGGACAATGGCCAATTGGGCGCTTACTCTGCGATCGATCGATGTGAATTAAGGTGAAAATTAATCATTATCTTTAGATAATCAAAAAAGTATTTATCGCAATGAATAATACCTCAGCCAGTAAAATCTCGCTGTTTCAAGCGCTGCTCCCAGTGGGTTTTTTAGTCGTTTTTTTGGCGACCAACGTGTTTATTTATGGCGACGACGCGCTCGGCGGAGCCCATCAATTTGTGTTGTTGATGAGCGCAGCGATCGCCGGGATTATCGGCTCAAGATTAGAACTCAGCTATCAATCGATGTTGGACGCAGTAGCGCACAACATTCAGTCGATCACCACCGCTCTGCTAATTTTACTGTTCGTTGGATCACTGGCCGGCACCTGGCTTTTGAGTGGGATCATCCCAGCGATGATTTACTATGGCCTGCAGATTATCCACCCAAATATTTTCTTACCCGCCTGCGTCATTCTGTGCGCGTTGGTATCAGTGATGACGGGGAGTAGTTGGTCGACAACAGCGACCGTCGGCATCGCCTTAATTGGCATTGGTAAAGTTCTCGGTATCCCAGTCGGTATGGTTGCTGGCGCGGTGATCTCGGGCGCCTACTTTGGCGACAAACTCTCGCCACTCAGCGACACCACTAACCTCGCTCCAGCGATGGCCGGAACTAACCTTTTTGTGCACATCCGCTACATGACATACACCACCGTGCCGACCATCGTCATGACCTTGATGGTCTTTTCGATCATTAGCATGACCCAGTCAGTCAGCGGCACAACCGATGTCGATGCCTTGCTAACAGACATTGAAGACCGGTTTAATATTAGTCTTTGGTTTTTTCTGGTACCCGCCACGTTGATCATGTTAATCGTCAAAAAAACCCCACCACTGGTAGCGTTGCTGATCGGCACGCTTCTCGGCGCGCTGTGCGCAATCATCTATCAACCCAATCTGGTGTTGGAAGTGTCCGGGGCATCGCAACTCACCTTGGCCAGCGCCTATCAGGGAGTCCTCAACGCGATGACCACCGACATTCGTATTCAAACCAATAATGTTCTGCTCAACGATCTTTTTACGTCGGGTGGTATGCAGGGCATGCTCGGTACTATCTGGCTGGTTATCTGTGCCATGGTATTTGGCGGCGTCATGGATGCCATCGGCGCGCTGCAACGTATCAGTCGCTGGTTATTGACCATGGCGCGAACGCAATTTCAGCTGATTGCAAGCGCCGTCGCATCCTGCATAACGGTTAACATTACCGTGTCAGACCAATACCTTGCCATACTGTTACCCGGAAAAATGTACCGTCAGCCCTTTAGCGATCAACAGTTGGCCCCAGAAAATTTGAGTAGAACGCTCGAGGATGCCGGCACGGTAACCTCCGCCTTGGTGCCATGGAATACCTGCGGCGCATACCACTCTGGCGTTTTAGGCGTCGGCGTCGGTGAGTATTTCATCTATGCGATTTTCAACTGGTTGAGTCCCATCGTCACGCTTGTCTATGCGTTTTTAAACATTAAGATAAGGCAGCTCATTAAATAGCCTTGGTGGGCCCGACCTGAGCGTGCTCGCGCCTCGACTTTCCGCCCCGCGCAGCGCCTTAATACCCTCGGATTTAACGCCACAAAGCATGCGTACAGTTTGCTCGAGAGTCCTGTAGTAGCAGGCTTCGCTCGCATCTATACGTTCTTCGAACGACTCTATTTTCCCGCACCAACAGCAGCCCTTGAAGCGCTCCTATTAGCCATTTCCCTAATCGACGGAAGCTCCGTTAATGTGCTTTGAAATCGGCAGATTTATGGCAATGTGATTGTGTTATCTGATCATTTCCACTCTTAAAATATGTTTAAACCGATCGAGCGCCTCACCCTTGATCAAACGATATCAAACGTTACAACTCTCAGAGAAGTCTTGAAATGAAAAATATACTATTGCTAGGCGCAGGCAAAATTGGTGCGATTATTACCGAATTGTTAAGTACCTCAAACGATTATCACATCGTCGTTGCCGACATCGATGCGGATAATTTAGCGCGCTTACCAAAACACAAGCACGTGCAGACATACCGCATCGACGTGAGCGATAAACAAGCTCTTTTGAAGGCCATGCAAGACAAATTCGCCGTCTTGAGCGCCATGCCGTTTCAAATTACCCGGCAGATAGCGCTGGCGGCGTCAGAGGCCAACATCCACTACCTTGATCTAACCGAAGATGTCGCAACCACGCAATACGTTAAGCAACTGGCCGAATCCAGTCGCAGCGCGTTTATACCGCAATGTGGGCTCGCACCCGGGTTCATCACCATCGCCGCCTACGAGTTGGCAAAAAATTTCGACACCCTGCAAAATCTCCACTTGCGCGTAGGGGCGCTACCCACATACCCCTCCAATCAACTCAAGTACAATTTAACCTGGTCTACCGATGGTCTTATTAACGAGTATTGCAATCCCTGCGAGGCTATCGTTGAAGGTCAACTTGTACAGGTTCCGCCGTTGGAGGAATTGGATAATTTTTCCCTCGACGGCGTCGATTATGAGGCGTTCAATACCTCGGGGGGGCTCGGCACCTTGTGCGATACGCTTGCCGGCAAGGTATGTAACCTGAACTACCGCACCGTTCGCTACCCTGGTCATCGAGACATTATGAAAATGTTGTTACAAGACCTACGATTAAAAGACAAACGACCCCTGTTAAAGCAAATTATGGAGGAGGCGCTACCGATTACCTATCAGGATGTCGTGCTAGTATTCGTCAATGCCAGCGGCCATAAAGATGGCCTGCTCGTGCAGGAATCCTACGTTAACAAAATTTATGCAAAGACCATCAATGGTAAGCTGTGGAGCGCAATCCAAATCACCACCGCTGCCGGTATTTGCGCTGTTCTAGACCTCCTCGCTACTGGCAAGCTTGCTCAGCAGGGCTTGATAAAACAAGAGGACATCAATTTCGGGGACTTTATCAACAACCGTTTTGGCAACTACTTTAGCGTTGCCGCCTAGGAGAGACAAAGCATGACTTTATATCCTCTGTTAAAAGCGATGAATGTCGCCACAGACGTTCTTGATAATGGCGACCTCGAGGTGCGATCACCGATCGATGGCAGCACCATTGCCAACGTCGCCACCACACCATCAACCCACCTTGACGCCGTGATCGATCAATCGGTATCGGCGTTCAAGCAGTGGCGGCAAGTTCCCGCACCTCGCCGCGGAGAATTGGTGCGCCTGTTTGGCAATAAATTACGCCAGCACAAGCAACCTCTGGGTGAACTGGTCACCATTGAGTGCGGTAAACTCCTGCAAGAGGGCTTGGGAGAAGTTCAAGAGATGATCGACATCTGCGATTTTGCGGTTGGTTTATCTCGACAGCTTTACGGTCTGACTATTGTCTCCGAGCGCCCAGGCCATAAAATGCAAGAACTATGGCAACCCTTGGGTCCGGTGGGCGTCATCTCGGCGTTTAACTTTCCAGTTGCGGTTTGGTCTTGGAACACCACACTTGCACTGGTCTGTGGTAATTCAGTGATTTGGAAACCGTCAGAAAAATCACCGGTCACCGCGCTCGTCTGCCAGCAGTTATTGCAACAGGCATGCAACGAACTGGGGGATGTGCCCGAGGGCCTGAACCAAGTAGTTATTGGTACCCAAGAAATAGGTTCCGCGCTGGTTAAAGATCGGCGAGTACCGCTGATTAGCGCGACCGGCAGCACCGCAATGGGTCGCGCCGTGGCGCCTCTGGTCGCTGAAAGGTTTGGTCGCAGCATTCTCGAATTGGGCGGCAACAACGCTGTTATTCTCGCACCGTCGGCGGATTTAGACATTGCCATTCCGGCCGTGGTATTCGGCGCAGTGGGCACTGCGGGGCAGCGATGCACCTCGACTCGACGTCTATTTGTCCACAAAGACATATACGATACAGTCCTCGACCGCTTAAAGAGAGCCTATACCAAGGTAGCGGTTGGCAACCCGCTCGAATCGACGTCCCTAGTAGGCCCACTGATTGATGAGGACGCCTATCGCGCCATGCAAACCGCATTGAGTAGCGCTCGCCAAGCGGGGGCAAAGGTTCTAGGCGGCGAGCGCATCGAAGGTGCCGCCCATGGCAAGGCCTATTATGTTCAGCCGAGTCTAGTCGAAATGCCCGAGGTCGAACAATCACAGCAACACGAGACCTTTGCACCCATTCTGTACGTCTACCCTTACGCAGATCTGTCACAGGCCATCGCCCTGCAAAATGACGTGCCACAAGGCCTGTCATCGGCAATCTTTACCACCGATATCCGTGAGTCGGAACTTTTTACCTCGTCGATAGGCAGTGATTGTGGTATCGCCAACGTCAACATTGGTACCAGCGGCGCCGAAATTGGCGGCGCCTTCGGCGGTGAAAAAGAGACCGGCGGTGGTCGCGAATCGGGGTCTGATGCCTGGAAAGCGTACATGCGACGCATGACTACGACGATTAACTATTCTCGGGAACTGCCTCTTGCGCAGGGGATTGTATTCGATATTGGCGATGATTGAGGTGAGACAATGTCAACTCGGCAGTAACACCACAGGGTGGCGTTCAAACAAAACAACCCGCTGAATCGCGAGTGGTCAGCGACGGCGGCTTGATCAGACATAATCTCGTCGTCGTTCGCGCCATCGACCATTCTTTTATTCGAGCGAAAAATAGACCGCAATTATGCACACACAAGACGATTTTTATCAGCAGTTGACATCACTGCAGCAGCGCTTCGATGGTATGCAACCAGAACTCGAGATATCGGTTAGAGATACCGCGCTCGGCGTAGAGGGTTTTATTGTAGTTTGGAATACCGCAATTTCTCGCCATGGACCCCTGCCAAATTGCGCCAAGGGTGGCACGCGAATTAGACAAGGGTTAACGCTGGCAGAAATTAAAATGCTGGCGCGTAATATGGCAATTAAAAATGCCGCCGCCGGGCTCCCGCTAGGGGGCTGCAAGTCGGGTTTGAACGCAGACCCAACTCAGCCCGACTTTGAATCCATCTATCGACGTTTTATACAACTCTGCAAGCCTTATACACATGAAAACGGGGGAATTTTTGGCGGCTTTGGATTTGATATCGGGGCCGCACCAGAACATGCCCTATGGGCCTGCGACACGCTAAACTCGCGCCGTTCATTCACCGGCAAAACGGTCGCCATGGGCGGTACCGATTATGATCGCGAGGGGATCGCCGGCCTCGGTGTCGCCGAAGCTGCCGTCCAGACCCTAGTGATGCACGATGAAGACCTCCAACGCGTAGCCTTTTCTGTCCACGGCGTGGGTGCCATGGGCGCTGCGGTGATCCGCTATTTTAGCGCCAGTGGCGGCCGACTGAACGCCATCGGAGACCCTAAATTTGGCGGCACCTGGGTATTTGACAAACCCATTTCGCAAGCACTTAGCGCGGCCCTGATCGGTCTCGACACGCACACTGCAACAGCGCTACTCCCCTCGGAGGGTAAATTGCTCGATAGCGATGCTAACCGCGTTTTATTCGAATCCACCGACCTGTTGTTTCCCTGCGCTCTGCAGTACGTAATCGACAGTCAAAATGCCGGTCGAATACAGGCCCGATACATCGTCGAAGGAGCCAACAACCCCACTGCGCTCGATGCCTATCCACTCCTCTACCGCAACGGCATTCAACAGGTGCCGGATTTCATCGCCAACGCCGGTGGTATCATAGCCGCCTACATCGAACTCACCAGCGACACCATCGATCAGCGAGACATCGAGTTGCGAACCCTGGTGCACCGCGCCAAGGCACTGACCAGTTCGACCATCAAAAAGAATGTGGCAAACATCGTTAAACTATCGCGAAAGTACCGCGTTCCGATGCGCGACGCCGGCACCTACACCGCCCTCAGCGCAATCCTTGACAATGAGATCGGTAATGAACCGGGCTGACATTCTTCACGACAACTTTATCGAACGCGTAGCGAGCGCAAAATTCCCCGAGCCGTCTGCACTTACCAGCGGTTTAAGCGGTGCTCAAATCATAGATATTTTTGAATCCCAAGTGATGAGCCGCCTATTAGACATCACCTCAAGGCGGCTAAGCGCAGATAAACAGAGCTTTTACACCATCGGTAGCTCAGGACACGAGGGCAACGCTGTTTTTGGCGAAGTATTTCGCGTCAACGACATGGCTTTTTTACACTACAGAAGCTGTGCTTTTGCGCTACAACGCAGTAAAAAAATCCCGGGCGGAACCGCTCTTTATGACAATCTGTTGGCCTTTGTCGCGAGTCGCGACGAGCCAGTTTCCGGTGGGCGACACAAGGTAATCGGTTCCAAAGCCCTATGGATTCCACCGCAAACCAGCACCATAGCCTCCCATCTGCCCAAGGCCGTCGGCGCTGCACACGCCTTGGGCCTTTATAAAAATGTGCCACACCAATCCGTCGGACTGGATGACGATGGTGTAGTGATATGCAGTTTTGGTGATGCTTCAGTCAACCATTCAACCGCGCAAGGCGCGATCAATACCGCTGCATGGGCCGCCTATCAAGGCTCATTGATGCCATTGATCTTTATCTGTGAGGACAACGGCATCGGTATTTCCACCGCGACCCCAAGTGGATGGATAGAAGCCAATTACAGTTGTCGTCCCGGGCTTAAATACATCGCCTGCAACGGGCTCGACATACTGGACATAGATCGCGCCGCCCGCGAGGCAGAGAGCTACGCAAGGACGCGCCGAAAACCGGTGTTTTTACATTTTAAGACCGTCCGTTTGAGCGGGCACGCAGGATCTGATATGGAGAGCCAATACGCTGACCAAGCGATTATTGTCGATCGGGAAAATCATGACCCCCTGCTCTATAGCGCAGCGACCCTTCACGCTCGGCGGATACTCAGTAGCGACGCCATCGGCGAGATGTATAGCAGCATGGAGCAGCGCGTCACTCGCATCGCTCGTGGAGTTATTTGTCGGCCTAAACTCATCGAAGTAGACGATATTATGTCGAGCGTCTGGCCTCCAGTGATCCAGCGACAGCCGCTGGTCAATCCGGCGACGCAGGGCGACCTGCAAAAAAAGCATGCGCGCTACATTGGCAAGGCGGTCGGACTCTCCAGACACATCAATCTAGCGCTCTCGGAAATTATGTCCGAATACGCCAACAGCGTTCTATTTGGTCAAGATATCGCTAAAAAAGGCGGTGTCTACGGCGTCACACAAGGACTCTATGAGGCGTTTGGTCCGCGCCGCGTAACCAACACGCTGCTGGATGAGCAGAGTATCCTCGGACTGGCCATTGGGTTGGGGCACTGCGGGTTTTTACCGATTGCCGAAATTCAATTTTTGGCCTACGTCCACAACGCCGAAGATCAAATTCGTGGGGAGGCGGCAACCCTGCCGTTCTTCTCCAACGGCGCCTTCAGTAATCCTATGGTCATCCGCATCGCCGGGTTTGCCTACCAAAAGGGCTTTGGTGGGCACTTCCACAACGACAATTCATTTACCGTATTTCGGGATATCCCCGGCATTGTGGTGGCAGCACCTAGCAGTGGGAAAGACGCTGCTCAATTATTGCGTATTGCGGTGGACTTAGCGCACCGAGAACAGCGGGTGGTGATCATTATAGAGCCTATCGCGCTCTACACTACGCTCGACTTGCACCAACCGGGTGATCGCTTATGGGCCAACGAATACCAACTCGGCACCCCTGACCGCGCTTTTCAATACGCCGATATCAATGTCCAAGGCGGCGCTCGACAACTATGCATTGTGAGCTACGCCAACGGTTTTTATCTGAGCAACATAGCGGCCAAAATACTCCTCGAACAACACGATATCGAATGCCGATTGATCGACATACGCTGGCTCCATCCACTGCCGGAACAAGCCCTTATCGAGGCCACTCAAGACTGCCACAATATACTGATCGTCGACGAATGCCGCCGCTCGGGATCGGTTAGCGAGGCTCTAATGACCCTATTTTTAGAACAAAAGCATAACGCAAATATCGACCGCTTAAACGCCGAAGATTGTTTTATACCGCTTGGCGATGCCGCCAACGCACTGCTACCCAGCGCAGATAAAATCGTCGCCAAGGCACTTGCCCTAGTCGTTCAATCTGGGAACCCATCATGAAGCCAACCGCGGTCGTCATATGTCCGGGTCGTGGCACCTACAACAAACCGGAACTCGGCTATCTGCAGCGACACCATGCCGATAAATTAGAATTTTTGGCATCGCTAGATCGGTGTCGAAAGGACAATCAGCAACCCAGTTTATCGGACCTCGATGGCGCCGAGCGCTTTCGACCGGCGCTACACACCACCGGCGACAATGCATCGGCACTGATCTATGCCTGCGCTATGGCGGACTTCTTGAGCATTGCCAGCGAGCGCGTCGAAATCGTCGCTATCACCGGCAACTCCATGGGCTGGTATCTAGCGCTGGCAGCCGCAGGTGCCTGCTCGTTCTCCGAAGGTATGCGCATCGTCAATACCATGGGTACTCTGATGCACCAACAGGCCGAGGGTAAACAATTAATCTACCCCCGCTGCGACGACCAGTGGCAACATCAACCGCACCTCGACGAGCGATTAAAGAGCACCATTGAACGCTTAAACCGCGAGCCAGAAACAGCCATTTTCCCCTCCATTGATCTCGGACTTATGTCGGTCATCGCCGCCAATCAGCGCGGCAGCGATGCATTATTGGCGGCACTACCGCGGGAACAAGATCGCTACCCGATGGTATTACCTCACCATGCAGCCTTCCATAGCCCATTGATGCAACCGGTGTCGGACGTCGCCTTTGATACCTTCGACGCCTCACTGCTGACCGTTCCGAAGGTGCCATTGATCGATGGGCGCGGGGCCATTTGGCAACCCTATGGAGGCGACACTCAAGCGCTCTTTGAGTACACCTTTGGTGAGCAGGTGTGCGTCACTTATAACTACTCGCGCGCGATTGAAGTCGCCTGCAAGGAGTTTGCCCCTGATCAACTGATTATTTTGGGCCCAGGATCGACCCTCGGTGCGCCGACAGCGCAACAATTGGTAAGTATGCAATGGTCGGGTATCGACGGCAAAGCCGCCTTCAAACAACGCCAAGAAAGCCATCCATTTGTTCTTAGTATGGGCCTCGAAAAACAGCGATCGCGCGTGGTTTAGCGCCCATCCACGAACGCCATAGCAACGCAGTAGCACAGCAGCACCGGCACAGATCGATGCGCTGATTAGGTTCAATACCAACGACCGTTAAGCACACAATCAGTATTGACGACGACCTTGCTATCACTTGCCAGTACCCGTCTATGAATAACGAAATTCTGGTGTCCGATCAGACCCAGTAAGCCTTGCATCGGTATTAAATTTGCACGGCATCGGTGGTAGAAAATTGGGTTCACGTCCTGGCATCTATAATCGCCGCTAGCCTTTACCCCTCCGCTAATACCGAGTCAGTTAAGTTCACATATGATCGGCTAGATTCGTCTCGGCATAGTCCAAAAAATAAACTATCTCACTGCGAAACACAGCCACCAATGGCCGCATACAAGCAGCATATGATTGCGCAAACCTGCACGATTCAACGTCTCGTCGGCAGCAAAAATTTCATGCAGTACGATTTACTTGATAATTTGAATAATAATGATTATCATTAACATATAGGCTTCAAGGAGACATATGTGTTCAAAGGTATCGATTTAAAGGCGGTTTAGCATCCTTCAGATGGCTCTAAAGAACCGCGCTACAGCGCAACAACGGCGTTGATTCGCGGAGTTCAATAGAATCCGCTAACCGAATCCACTTTACGGCGCTAGAAATGGAATCTTTAGCGCTTTTTTTTATTTTAAAACCGCGGTAATAATCACACAATTTGAGCACCGCGGCTGACTCCACGCTGTACCGGCCAACAGACAAGGTCTATAATCGTTGGCTGCTCCTTGGAGCGAATACTAATAACCCTCCGCACGGTGCCGGCAAACTAGCTGCATGGTGAAAGTAAACTGGGAAAAAATGGCGATAAAGACCATGCAACAAAATTTAAAAGCAGCACCGGATTCGGTTGCACAGATGGCCCAACGACGATCTTACCCACGCCTGCAAGAGCCGGCGCCAAGTGGTGAGGTGTTAACCTCCATTTTGCAAGCAGGATTGCGCTCACCCGACCACATGCACTTGCGACCGTGGCGGTTTCTGAGTATATCTGGCGACGATCGAAAACACCTTGGCGATCTGTTCGTTAACCATATCGTCACCGAACAGGAAGATGCCAGCCCTGAAATCCAAGCCCAAGCGCACAGTAAAGCGTTCCGCGCTCCGCTGATCCTAGTCGGGGTCGCTGCGTATAAAGAACACCCCAAAGTACCCAAAATTGAACAGGCGGTATCGACTGGGGGGGTGCTCAATAACATCGGATTGGCCGCTTACCATTGCGGATTTGGAGCGGTCTGGCGAACTGGGCCCTATGCCTATTCAGATATTGTCAAAGCCGGATTAGGCATTGACGAACACGAGGATATCATCGGCTATTTATACCTTGGTACACCGCCCAGTTGGGATCGTAAAATGACCCCTGTTGAGGTCGATGACTTCGTGGTGACTTGGCCGTAGAAACCCTTATGCAACTGCCCCGGCGCACTGCAATCACCTAAACTACGACGTCTAGAATGTGCGGTGGATGCAGCCGTTATTTAAGACTCGCTTAGCTGCTTAGGTCAATGTACCGCATCATGCTCTCAATCATGCTCTCAATCAGTTAATCAACCTAAGGGTCGCCAAGCACACCCGATGGCCCGATATTTCGGCCGACTGGATCGATCAACACACCCGGATTGCGAACACCTTGGGGATCGACTTCGACTTTAGCCGCCGCCAACATACCGCGATACAGATCAGGGGACTGCGCATGGTAACCACTGCGATGATCGCGCCCAACCGCGTGGTGATGGGTAATCGTGCCACCCAGCGAGATCACCAGTTGATTGGCATGCGATTTTAACTCACGCCACATTTGCAACGCCGCTTGCAGATCCCCTCGCCGGCTGCCAATTGCAAAAAAACTAAAATACAGCGCCGGCCCATCTGGGTAAACATGGGTAAAACGGCACGAAACCCGTCCTGGTTGCCCACTAATTTCAACCATTGCTGTCTGCATGCCCGACACCACCCCGCGATACATAACCTCCCAGCGATCCCAGGTCATGGCGGTTTCAAAGGTATCGACAATAAGGCCGCAGGCAACCAGTCGATTTTGATAGTAAGGCAACCGATGGCGCGTCCTGCTGGATATCGCTGTAGACGATATCGGCCGACTCGGCAGCATTCGATTGCAACACCGCCAATGCCCTGTCCATACTCGCCGTCTGCGGATGATCCGCAGACTCAAAACCAATCATCAGCAGCGCACCCCGCCGACCATCCAGCCCGCTCCAGTGCGCTTCAGTCTGGTCCAAAAGGCGGCAGTTACTAGGGTATAGACCGGCTTGCGAAATTCGCCGCACGGCATCTGCCGCATGGCTAAAATTCGCGTAGCGTAGACTGGTCGATGCTCGCCATCGCGGCACCTGCTGCAGTTTGACCCATGCCTCGGTGATCACACCAAGTATACCCTCTGATCCCAGTACCATACGATCCTGCGAGGGACCCGCACCCGAACCCGGCAATCGTCGCGTCTGGATGATTCCACGGGGGGTAATCATCCGCGTCGACTCGAAAAAATCATCAACGTGGGTGTACAGGGTCGCGAAATGCCCGCCAGCACGGGTCGCAATCCAACCGCCCAAGGTAGAAAATTTAAAGCTCTGAGGAAAATGTCTCAACGTCAGCCCATGCGGGCGCAAAGCGGCTTCTAAAACGGGACCCAAGATACCCGCTTGCACGCGCGCCGCTCGGCTC
>CESJ01033130.1_pt1 | contig 19720 bp, 18 predicted proteins | sample 356311 | NCBI WGS metagenome assembly CESJ01 (sample SAMEA2621487, study PRJEB7988) | marine metagenome | biome: marine biome (ENVO:00000447); feature: surface water layer (ENVO:00002042); material: "saline water (ENVO:00002010), including plankton (ENVO:xxxxxxxx)" | depth 5 m
CCTCTTTATCTAAGAGATCAATGGCTAGTGGGTATGCGTTGGCGCCAAGTTCATGACAAAGTTGAGCAAGCTTATTTTCATTTTTGTCCACTAAGACAACTTTTGCACCTGCTTCCAACATAGCTTTTGCACAAGAAAGACCAATTCCTGAAGCCGCACTAGTAATAGCAGCTATTTTTCCAGTAAGACTATTGTTCATTTTGTCTCCAGTATTTAGTAATCATTTAACATCAGAATATGCAATGTCTGCTGATCCAAATCTTGGAGACGCAAATTGAGACTGGTGCCAAAGTGGATAAATCTGTGGTGGAATGCTTACTATATCGAGCTTCTGCATGTCATGGTCTGATAATCTAATATCTAGAGCATGGAAATTATTTTCAAATTGATTGATTGATGTACCTCCAATAATCAAAGAGGCGACTGCAGGCCGGCTAAGTGTCCATGCTAGAGCTATCTGCGCTGCTTCAACTTCGTGTTTGATTGCAATGCTATTAAGTACGTCAACTATTCGCCAAAGCCTTTCTTGATCCCTTATTGGGGGCTCATTCCACCCCTTCTCTTGGCGGCTTCCTTTTGCAACAGTAGTTTTACGGGTATGTTTTCCACTTAAAAGTCCAGCTGCAAGTGGACTCCAAATGGTAACACCAATACCTTGATCTACAGAAAGAGGAAGTAATTCATACTCGGCTTCCCTAGCTTCAAGAGTATAATGGATTTGTTGGGTAACAAATTTTTGAAACCCGTTACGCTCTGAAGCCATTAGCGATTTCATGATCTGCCAACCAGTATAGTTTGAGCAGCCTGCATATCGAATTTTGCCTTGGCGAACGAGCGTATCTAATGCTTCCATAGTTTCTTCAACAGGCGTTTGTCCGTCCCATTCATGGATATAATAAATATCAATATGTTCTCGTTTAAGTCGTTTCAAAGATCGTTCGCATTCACGAATTAAATGCCAGCGGCTGGCACCTTCATCATTTGGACCATCTCCAATTCTCATCCGCGCTTTGGAGGAGATTAATATATCTGTACTGCGGTGTGAAAGAACTTCACCTAAAATCTCTTCTGCAAGTCCTGTTGAATACATATTAGCTGTATCAATCAAGTTTACACCATGATCTAGGCAGACATCAATTAGTTTGGCTGCATCATTTACGTTTTGATTTGCAATAGCTGCAAAATCACCTCTTCCTCCAAAAGAAAAAGTTCCCATAGATAAAGCGGATACTTTTAATCCACTACGTCCTAATATCCGATATTCCATAACATTTCTCCATAAATTATCTTAATTTTTACAAACAAAATCTGCCATAGTTTTGATAATAATAACTGCAACTGTTCCGCCAGCATCTTGGAGACCACGTGTTTTTTCTTGAAACGCTGCTGCTTTTCCAAGTTGTGCTACTAATTTTTTGGTTTCCTCAAGTGCTATAGTAGCACTAGCATGGGCAGCTGTGAGTGCATCAGGAAGACTGGCACCAGCTTTGTTTTTTTTTAAAAGTGTCACCGCTATTGGATTCAAGATATCAACTACAGTCTTATCGCCAAGTTTAGCGCGTCCACGTTGAGTGACCCCATCACTAAAAGCACACCAAAAATCTGCTATTTCTGGAGTTCCTAACATATTTTTTCCTTTAACAGAATTTGCTCCGCGCATAAATCCAGTAGCCATAAGCGTGCCCATTGTGGATGGGGCAGCACGCGCCATGGCCACTCCAGCCGTTTTAAGCTGTGTTTCTATCGTTGTGTTTTTCAGAGAAATTAGTGCGTTGTTAGCAGCATAAAATCCTTTCGCCATAGTTAAGCCAAGGTCACTATCTCCAACCACCCCATCAAGTTTTATAAGTGTATCTTTTTGTATTATAAAAACTTGAGATAATTGGCTGAAAAGTATAGGAATATCTTTTACTGTTAAGTAATCCATGATTAATTTGTTCCTAACAAGCGATATGCTTGAAAAATGGCGTATTAGCTTCTAAAGCAATCAGTGGTTCAAGTTCATCATCCAATTGAAGAACTGAAATAGAGGCCCCTGCCATTTCCATTGATGTCGCAAATTCACCAATAAAGACATGACGTATTATTGCACCAGAATTTTCAAGAATAATCGCTACGCGGCGATAAATAATGTAGAGTTCTTCAAGTGGTGTTGCGCCTAGGCCGTTAATTAAAACAGCAACTTTTTTTTCAGTTTTATAAGTCTGTTCAGCAAGTATTTTATCCATCATTTCATCAACCATTTCGTCAACTGGTGTCAATTTTTTACGAGTAATTCCAGGCTCTCCATGAATACCCATTCCAATTTCCATTTCATCAATATCAATATTGAAGCTTGGTTTTCCAACTTCAGGTACAATACATGGTGATAGTGCAACGCCAATAGTACGTGTTCTACTATTTGCTTTTTCAGCTAATCTTGCAACTTCCCCTAATGGCTTCATCTGAGCCGCAGCTCCACCAGCTATTTTGTAAATAAAAAATATACCTGCAACGCCACGTCTTTTGTGTTCTTCACCAATCACAGAAGATGCTACATCATCCTGGCCAACAACTGTTGCAGTTTTTATCCCTTCAATTTCAGCTATTTCTCCTGCCATTTCGAAATTAATAATATCACCACTGTAGTTGCCATAAATATACAGAACTCCAGCATTTTGATTAACAAACCGTGTTACGTTTAATACCTGTTCTGAAGATGGTGATTGAAATACGCCACCAACACCGGCTCCATCAAGCATATTTTTGCCCACAAACCCAAGAAATAGAGGAAGATGGCCAGAGCCACCACCAGTTACCAAACCAACTTTATCTGCGACTGGTTCAGCGCGAACAAAGCAACGAAGATCATCTCCAACATGGGTTACTTCAGGATGCGCACGATAAATACCTTCAAGCATTTCTTCGACAAAGTTTTCAGGTTTGTTGATAAATTTTTTCATTATTTAATTCCCCTTTTTATTTAATAATTTTACGATCTCGTAAGACAAAAAATGCAGCTGCTAATAAAATAAACGCCCCTACGACTACACGTTGCCATGTGCTTGGAATGCCAACTAGTACGAGTACGTTGTTGACTACTGTTACCAGTAAAACACCTATTACAGTTCCTAAAACAGAGCCTGTTCCACCAGTTATTCGTGCACCACCAAGGATAACTGCTGCAATTACTCCAATTTCGGTGCCTGCAAAATCGAAGGGATTAGCCATACGATTTGCACAACCCTGAATTACTCCTGCTAAACCAGCTAAAGCACCTGCAAACGCAAAGGAAAATATACGAACTGTGGCTAAATTGTATCCAAGACGTGCTGCTATTTGTTCATTACCTCCAACTGCAAAAATTGCACGGCCCATTAGTGTTCTATTAAATATGAACCAAGTTAAAACTGCTGCCAAAGGAAAACTCAAAAAATACACAGGAAGGCTTACCTCCACACCACTTTGAGCCGAGATGTTTACTAGTGATAGTTTGCCAAAGGAAATCATTTGTTGTGGTAATTCCATCAACCAAACTGTCCCGATAAAAACTAAAAGCAAACCGCGAAAAAAATATTGTGTGCCGATTGTAACTATCAAGGCTGGCGCCCTTAATCCATGCACTAATATTCCATTTATAGCACCCAGTAGGGTACCAATTAGAGTAGCTAAAAAGATTATTAGAATAATTGGCATATCTGGAAAAACGTCAAGAACAAGTTTACTCATTCCATACATTGCAAACGCCCCAATTGCCGGGAAAGATACATCAATTCCACCTGCAGCTAGGATAGTAAATACGCCAAGAGCAAAGAGACCTGTTACAACGCTTGCTCGCGCCATATCAATTAAAGACGAAGCTTGCATGAAGTTGGGGTTAATTAATGCAACCCCAATACAGATAGCTGCCAATAAAGATAAACTAATAGTTTCAGGGTAATTTTGAAGAAAAGTAAACTTTTCTTTTGAAAGAAATTTACTTTTCTTAGCTTTTATTGCTCTATTTTTATTATCGTTCATTTAGTATTCCGTTATTTCACTTGGCTTGCAAGCATAGATTGATAAATTTGATTTTCATCTACATCATGAGCAACAAGATCTTTGACCATGTGCCCTGAATTCATTACAAGTATTCTGTCACAGTTTTGAATGAGTTCTGGCAGGTCATCTGAAACAATAATAAGTCCAATGCCGCGAACTGCCATTTCTTGCATTGCATAAAAAATTGTTTCTTTAGACCCTACGTCAACACCGACAGTTGGACCATGCAGAATTAAAAGTTTTGGATTAATACTGAGCCACCGCCCAATTAAAACTCTTTGTTGATTACCACCGGATAGTGAGCTTACTGGCAGGTCAATGTCGTCAGTATTTATTTGCATCCCCTTGGAGATTTTATGTGCAGCTGCTCTACCTTTTGCATCATCAAGCAATCCAAAAGAACGCAAAATTTCATCTAAGATTAATGGCACTTCATTTTCATAAATTGACTTTTCAAGAAACAGACCTTCAGCGAGTCGATCCTCAGGAATATACCCAATACCATATTTTATAGCATCTCCAGGTGAACCAAGATGAATTTTTTCGCCTTCTAAGACTAGTGAACCCTGCTGGATCGGTAAATGCCCGGCTAATGCTAACGCTAGTTCATTCCGCCCAGAGTCAGATAATCCTGTGATCCCTACAATTTCTCCACGTTTAAGTTGAAAATTAATATCTTTAAAGTTTTGAGCGGTACTTAAGCTCTGAATATCCAAAAGTAATTTGGCCTCAGGCTTTCCCTTACGATAACGTACTGAATCAATTGAGCGGCCGGTCATTAATTCAGCCAAGTGAGTACGACTATAATTTTTAAGTGGTCCCTGCGCAACACATAAGCCATCTCTAAATACAATTACTTCACCACCAATGCGGTAACTTTCTTCCAATTTGTGAGTAACAAATAAAACAGCTACGTTGTTTGCTAATAATCGCCCAACAACTTCAATTAATACTTCGACTTCATGTCGTGTCAAAGATGTTGTAGGTTCGTCCATAATAACTAAGCGTGCATCAGATGCTATTGCGCGCGCAATGGCTACTCTTTGACGAACAGCCAAAGGAAGGTCTGAAACAGTTTGCCTCAGCAAAGCTACATCATTTTTGAGGCCAACTTTGAGCAGTGCATCTGCTGCTGTTTTATCAATTTTCTTTCGGTCAAGTAAACGTAATAGGCGACCTCTACCAGCAACAAGCTGTTCGCCAAGTGCTATATTTTCAGCAACTGTTAAATTTGGCAAAAGTGAAAGATCCTGGTAGACTGTTTCGATCCCAGCTTCTAGAGCAGCTATTGGAGATAGATGTCTGAACTTTTTTTTGTCTAAATATATGATACCTTCGCTTGGAGAGTGTGCTCCTGACATGATTTTAATTACAGTACTTTTTCCACATCCATTTTCGCCAAGTAAATGGTATGCTTTTCCCTCTTCTATTGTCATGTCCACACCCGCAAGTGCGTGAACTCCACCAAATCGTTTATGAATGCCACATAGTCGCAGAAATGGAGAGGTCTGACTTTTTTGCTGTGTCATAAAATTTAACTCCAATTATATAAGTACTTTTTAAATACATAAATAAATTTACTCTGCAGAGTGGACGAACAGTTAAATCACAAATTTTTGCTTTTAAATTCGTCCACTCATTTTTATAAATAGACTTTAGAACATTCGTGCTTTGTATGTATCTTTGTCTACGATCACCATTCCATTTCCGACTACAAGTTTTCCTTCACCCGCGCCTGGACGAACTGAAACATTCTCATAGCCTTCAACACCAAGATTCATGCCGTCAATGAGTTCGCCACCATCTAATAATATACGGGCAACTTCGTTCATAGCCATTCCTGCTTTCTGAGGATCCCAAAATCCGATAGCTGTAATAGCGCCACTCTCAAGGTAAGCTGCTGACGGATTTGGAAGGCCTGTGCCAACCAAACAAACTTTTCCAGCAAGACCAGCTTCTTCAATTGCGCGACCCACGCCTAATACGTCATTGCCGGCAGATGTCTGAAAGCCTTTTATATCAGGATGTTTACGCAGTACTTCTTTGGCCTTTTCATATGTTTTGTTGGCGTCATCAAAAGATTCATTATTTGGATCAACAAGCTCCATATCAGGATGGTTTTTGGCATTATCTTCACCAGCACCTACCCATTGCATGTGAGTGCGGCTACCAAGTGAACCCACAAAAGTTGTCCATTTACCTTTGCCCCCCATGCACTCAACTAAGCGCTTATTCAAGCCTGCACCATAAACTGCGTTATCAAAAGCTTCTACGTCAGCCATAGTATTGATCTGATTATCAGCTTCGTGAGTTACAACTACTGTGCCTCGAGCCATCGCACGTTTTAATAGGCCTTCAAGAATTGTTGGATCCATTGGAACAACTGCAAGTGCATTTGTGCCTTTTGCAATGAGGTCTTGAATTATCTGAAGTTGTTGCGCTGCGTCCGCAGTGGGTGGTCCAACTTGAGAAATATTCATTTCAGGGTGTTGTTCAGCGTATAAAGTAATACCAGTTTCCATACGGTCAAACCATGGAATGCCACTTATTTTGACAACGGTGGTAATAGTATCACCATCTTTTGCCATGACGCTATGTCCGGCCGTACTCATTACTGTAGCAATAAGGGCGGCTTTAAGACTTGTTTTTATTAAAGTATTTTTAGTAATCATTTTCTTTCTTCCTCCTAGGATCCCTCAATATAATATTTACTCCAGAGTGTGAGGGGTGCACTTGGAATAAATAAACGCTGTAATTTTGTTTATTAAATCAAAGCGTCCAACTGCTAGGAAGCATAATAAAAGAGCTCCCCAAGCAAGGTCTCGAACAAAATTTGATAGTCCAATAAAGTTCAGTAAACTTGATAAAAGTTGTAATACAATTGCCGAAAATATGACATTAACCACTCTGCCATACCCACCTTCAGGTTGAACTCCAGCCATCACAGCAATCAAAATAGCCACTAGCAAATAAGAGGTGCCGTAATCCCATTTTACGTTGATGTTGCGCGCTGCAATTATAATTCCTGCTATACCTGCTAAAAGCCCAGAAATAGCATATGTTGTTATTATAATTCGTTCAATTGGAAAGCCGCTATAGATTGCAGCCTTTGGGTTTGAACCTGTTAACATTAAACGCATACCATAGGGTGTAAATTTAAGGACTATTCCAAGAATTATTCCAATCAAAATAAAGATTAAAAAACTAATTGGAGCGCCCAAAAATAAACCATTTCCAAGCTCATATAATGGATCAGGTGCACCTACAGTTACGGAACGGCCACCAGAAAGTACAACAGCAAAGCCCGTGAATAGCATTTGTGTTCCCAATGTTGCAAGAATTGGTGTAATGGAAAAGCGAGAAATAATAATACCATTTAATACTCCAGAAAGTAATCCAACTATCATACAACCAATTGCAAATATGACTGTAAAACTCATAGGATTTTGGTAAGGATCAAAAAGTGTAAGGGTAAATATACCTGATGCAACGCTAGACATATTTGCATTTGCAATTCCAGATAAATCAATACCACCATTTCCTGCACACATTGCAAGCATAACCCCAATCGCAAGTAATCCAATTTCAGGGACCTGAGTTGCCATGGATTGAAGGTTAAATGATGAAAGAAACGTTCCGCCTGAAACTAGTCCACCTAAAACTAATATAGCTACAATCAGTACACAGAGCACATAGAGATTCGCATCACGTTTCAATCTATTTTCCTTTTATTTACTAAATAAATATGTTATTTACTAATAATTATATATTTATTTAGTAAAATGTTATGCTTTATTGATAAATAAGCAATAGATAATTTAAACGATCAGGTTTAAGACTAATTAAGTTGGATAAAATTTTTACTAAAAAATATTCATGATATTCAAAAAAATAAAAAATATATTAAAAATTGTAACCAAATAAAGGCAAATATTTCTGTGGAAAAAACAGATAAGAAATATGTTACTTTAAGGCATGTTGCCGAACATGCAGGCGTTTCAGCCTCTACAGCTTCGTTGGTCCTAAACGGGAAGGGTGATATTTCTTTAGCAACTCGAGAAAAGGTTCGGCAGGCAGTTTTTGAACTTAATTATACCTCGCGCTCGCAAAAAACTAAATTTGATTTTTCACCCACTATTAAATTCCTAAAAGTATCAAAACATGGGCAAACTGTTAATACAGACCACAATCACTTCATAACAGATTATATAGATGGAATGTCGAGAGAAGCGATGCGCCGTGATTATGCTTTAGAGGTTGTTACTTATGATAGTAAAGACATTGATGGGTTATTAGCAGCATCTGAAACAAGAGATGTAAGTGGTGTCATTATTTTGGGGACTGAGCTATCAGAAGAAGATATTCTGAAGTTGGCGAATTGTGGTCAGCATGTAGTTTTCATAGATACATTTTATCCATTTTTGAATGCAAATTTTGTTGATATGGACAATGATCAAACTGTTTTTACAGTAGTTTCACACATTGCAGCCTCAAAATTTTCTCGTATTGGTTTTGTTGGTAGTCATTCTGAAGTAACTAACTTACATTTAAGAGATAAGGCTTTTCAGAGGGCATGTGATAAACTTTTAATTGATATTAATCCTCATGATAGTTTTACTGTGGAAGCAACTCGTGATGGTGCCTATGAGCAAGCTAAAGACTACCTTGCAGCATATGATGACTTTGCTGACGTTTATTTTTGTGTAAACGACATTGTGGCTCTTGGGTTAATTCGTGCATTAAAAGATCTTGGAAAATCTGTTCCTGAAGACGTATCGGTAATTGGTTTTGACAATCTACCTATGAGTAGCTTGCTATCACCATCGCTTTCTACCATCGATGTACCAAAGCAGCAGATAGGTGCAATTGCTATTCGTTTGCTTGATGATATGATTATTAGTACTATATCCCAACCTGCTATGAAAGTTATGGTAAGTGGTCAACTAATTTTACGAGAAAGCACGATTAGTAAATAAGTGCATTAGATTATCAAAAATAATTTTTAGATATCAGTATTTAAATTTTTATACTATTATTTTGGCAATTTTTATTGCGCTATCTCCATCTATAATTAGGCCTGTAATTATTCCACTAGTTAATATTCCAACAGTTGCTTCTAATTTAGCAGTTCCCGCTGAAAGCAAAACAGTTTCGGCCTGTTTTAGATATTTGAATTCTACAGCTATTGTTCGGGTATTAAGTTCGTGATTAACTGGAAGGCCCGCGCTATCAAAAAAAATACCGTTTGTATCTCCAATGGCACCAACTTTTTTTAACTCTTCTAATTCAGTTTTGTTCACTAATCCTTGTTTAAGAAGAAAAGAATTTTCAGTCATTTCTCCAACACTTATAAGTGCAATATCAGTATTCCGAGCCATTGCCATAATATTTTTTACAATACGTTGTGATAGTAATGTCTTTTTATCTTTGAGTGAGTCTGCAATATATGGCACAGGTAAAAAAAATCCTTCCCCACTTGTGCTATTTGCCATTGATTGTACTACTTCAAATGGGTTGAAGGCAGAGTTCGCTGTCAATGAGCCCATCAAACTGACGAATTTTGCTTGTGGTGCGTGGAGCCCTGCAATATTTTTGGAAAGTTGGTTAAGTGTTCGTCCCCATCCAGTTCCTATTGTAAGCTTTGGTGATTCTGAAAGTTTTGCTCTCAAAAATTTTGATGTTTGGTTTCCTACAGCTCGGCGTGCAAAACTTGCGTGTGATGGTTGGTCTGTATCTAGGCCTAATTCAGGTGTGACTGTGCAAAACTTAAGATTAAAGTGCTTTGAAATTTGCTCTTCTAGCTCAAGTAATCCAAGATTTTTACGATTTACGTTTATTGATACTATGCCATTTTCGCGGGAATTTTGAAGCAATTTGTTTACACGTGCTCGAGTTAATCCCAGTCGGTTTGATACCTGCGCCTGATTTAGGTCTCCGATGTAATATAACCAAGCAACTTTGGTCATTAGCTCTGCTTCTGAAGGTTTTATCATATTTTTTTTTACACTTTGAGTATGGTATGATCAAGTAAATGTTTATTACATTTGTATACTAATTTGACATATGTAACTATTTAGGTAATATTTATTAAGAGCTTGGAAATATAATCTGAGTTAAAACCAATTAATTTATAGGAGGTAAAAATGAAATTTATAGCATTTGGAAAAAATCTAATAGCCGCATCAGCTATATTTGGGGCGTTCGCGTCTCAAGCAATTGCATTGGATATAGCTTGGGTTCACTCAACGGCAGCAGCGCAATCAGAACAGCGTGTAAAGGCTGGATTTGAAGCCTGGATGAAAGAAACTGGAACTGATTGGAATATTAGTTTTTTAGATAGTGGGGGATCTGGTGAGGGTGTTGCTTCTAATCTTCAAGATGCAGCGGCACGCGGTGTTGATGCTATTATTATTACAATGAGTGACATGCGTGCATCACGTGCAGCAATCGATGCTGCAGTTTCAGCGGGGATCCCTATATTTTCTGTCGATAGTGGATACGTAAAAGGTTTAGAAGTTGATATAACTACAAATAATTGGGCTATGTCATCTGATGTGTCACCATATTTATTAGATACAATCGGCGGTGAAGGTAAGATTATTTTATTACGAATGGCAGAACATCATGGCACACGTAAACGTGGGGATGTAATGGTTGATATTCTTAGAGAGTATCAAGGAGTTGAGGTATTAGCAGAACACAATATAGACATTACTGCATTCTTTGAAGATACAACAACAACAATGCAAGATTATGTTGTACGCTACGGGGATCAAATACAAGCAGTTTGGGCACCTTGGGATGAACCTGCACAAGCGGCTATTAATGTTTTGAAGGCCGCCGGTTTAACGAATGTTAAGGTCACTGGTATTGATGGACATCCTAATGCTGTAAAAGAGATTTGCAAAGAGAATAGTCAGTTTCTAGCTACTGTTAGCCAACCGTTTGAAAGAATGGGAGCACAAGTTGGAGACTGGATTACATCAATTGTGGTAAATAAAAATGCAGCAGCAGATGTTATACCATCAAAAACTGTCTACATGGATGCACCGTTAGTTACATCGCGTAATTGCAAAGACTTCATGTAAGCTTTCTTTGGGTATTGTGCCTTAGGTGCAATACCTATTGGTCTTCATCTTTTTTGAGCAAATATTTATAAAATGATAATATCACTTTCGAACATATCAATGATTTTCCCTGGGACTGCTGCTTTAGATGACGTGAGCATCAACTTTCTTACAAATGAAGTACACGGATTAATTGGAGAAAATGGAGCAGGAAAAAGTACTTTTGTAAAAATTCTTGCTGGAATTCTTGTTCCAACTTTAGGTGAAATTAAAAAAGATGATGAAAATGTATACTTTGAAACGCCTGCTGCTGCACTCAAACTTGGAATAGCTTATGTAAGTCAGGAAGGTAGTTTAGTTCCTCAATTTTCGGGTGCTGAAAACATTATGCTCGGTGCTGAACCTAGGGGTAAAATTGGAATTATTTCTAACCTAAAAATTAGAGAGGAAGCTTCCCAGCTTCTTACAAAGTGGTTTCCTAAACTTAATATAGATCTAAATATTCCAGTTAGCAAACTGTCGATTGCTGATAGAAAAGTGATTGAAATAATCCGTGCTATGCGGGGTGATATTAATTTACTTATATTAGACGAACCAACAGCAAGCTTAGAAGAAAGTGAAAAGAAGCAGTTGTGGGAAATTATCCAACAACTTCCTAAAAGTGGAATTGGTGTTGTTTTGATTAGCCATTTTTTGAGTGAAATTGTGTATTTATCGGATAAGATTAGCGTGTTGCGTGATGGTAAACATGTCAAAACTCTAAGAGCCAATAGTGCTAATGAATTGAAACTTACTGAGTTAATGTTGGAACGTAAAAATGCATTTGAAGTTAAGCGTGAAAATCAATTTTTTGGTAATAGAATTGATTTTAATTATGCAAATATTTCAGTCTTTAATTGGAAAGTTAGCACTATATCTGTTCCTAATCTACAAGTACACGCAGGGGAAATATTAGGATTAATTGGACTAACTGGTGCTGGACATTTTGGTTTTGCACATTCGCTTTATACCCGAGCAGAAGTTACCTCAGGTAATCTTTACCTCAATGGAAATGAAGTATTAAATAAAAATATATATGCTATGCAGCAGGCTGGTGTTGCTTTTATCCCTAATGATAGAATGGAAAATTCGCTTAATGGCTCGGGTTCTTTAAATGAAAATTTAGCAACAGTTCATGCTCATTTTGCTGCAAAATACGGTATTATCTCTAAACGTAAAGACCATGATGAAGCGGATTTTGTAATTAATAAACTAAATATTAAAGCACCAAATCGTCGCCAAATTATAAATAATCTCTCAGGTGGAAATAAACAAAAGGTATCTATTGGGAAGTGGGTGTATGGTGCTAATGATCGTTATAACGTTTACATATTTGTAGAGCCTACAGAAGGCGTAGATGTGGGTGCTAAGCAGGAAATCTATGCTAATATGTTTGCTCAAACTGAAGCAGGCGCTTCAGTCATAATTGCATCGTCTGATCTGGGGGAAATAGCTCGAGTTTGTGATCGTGTCATCCCATTTAATAATGGTCATTCAGGAAATGAAATTCTTGCTGCTGATTTTTCAGAAGCTAAGTTTATAAGAGCCATTTCGGAGAGTAAAAATGCATAATGTAATATTTAATAAAACTAAGAATATATTGGGAACAGAGTGGTTGCAAAAGTATTCAACCCTTACAGTATTAATTTTTATGTTTATTATATTTTCTATTTTTATAGATAGGTTTTTAACGCCTATGAATTTAACAAATATTTTACAACAAATTTCGATTTTAACGATTGTTGGCTGTGGCTTAACTTTTGGGTTTGCTGCAAAAGAAATTGATCTTTCAGTTGGATATACGGTCGGCTTATCTGGTATATTAGTTCCACTTCTTTTAACTCAAGGAGCCTCGCTTCTCGTCGCAATTGGGGTAGGGCTATTAGCTGGTTTAACAGTTGGGTTGGTAAACGGCTTGTTAATTACTAAAGTTGGCATACCATCTTTAATTGCTACACTTTCTACAGGGTCGATTTTATTTGGTATTAATTTCTTAATCACCAAAGGACGTGCAATATATGGTGGTTTGCCAGATTCATATTTAGTTTTGGGACAAGGCCGAATACTTGGTATCCCCATCTTAGCAATCTTTATGGCAGGGTTTGTATTATTTGCATGGTTTATAATGGAAAAAACAGTGTTTGGTCGATATGTTTATGCAGTTGGTGGAAATCGTAAAGCCGCTGAACTTTCAGGAATCCATATTACTTTCTATCGTATTGCTGCTTTGTGTATTGTATCATTATTTGCTGTGTTTGCGGGAGCTTTGCTGGCTGCGCGCCTAGGTTCTGGTCAACCTAATGTAGGTGAACGATACTTACTTGATGGTTTGGCCACTGTATTTATTGGAATGACTATGTTTCGTCCTGGTACGGCTACTATTTTGGGAACATTGTGTGGAGCACTATTTATTGGAATAATTAACAATGGTTTGAATCTTATTGGTTTAGATACATATATTCAAAATATCGTAAAAGGCGTCATCATACTTCTTGCAGTTGCTATTGTGTCACGAAATACAAAACTTGATTTACTTTAATAGTGGCTTCTCTTGAAAGGCGAAATTATGAAAAAAGCAACTAAAAACTTGAACCTTTTGGAATTATATACTCAAATGAAACGCGTTCGAGTTTTTGAGCAACGTGTTGGTGAACTTTTTGCGCGTGGCCAAAGTGCGGGCTCTATGCTCCATTTATCAATTGGTGAAGAGGCGGCGGCAGTTGGTGTTGCATCATGTATGCGTGAAGGTGATACTTTTACAACGCACCATAGAGGTCATGGAATATTTTTAGCACGTGGAGCTGATCCAAAACTTATGATGGCAGAAATCGCTGGTAAAGAATCTGGTTACTGTCGAGGCAAGGGGGGATCCATGCATATCGCGGACATGAGTTTGGGTCATCTAGGGGCTAATGCTATCGTTGGTGGTGGAATTCCTACAGTTATAGGTGCGGGCCTCGCCTTAAAAAGGCAAGGCAAAAGTGCTGTATCCATCGCTTTTTTTGGTGATGGTGCCATGCAACAAGGTATTTTGTATGAAAGTATGAATATGGCTGCACTTTGGGATCTACCAGTTATGTTTGTGTGTATTAATAATCAATATGGTATGGGTACGCGAATAGACCTAGCTACAAAAGAAACACGATTGCATCTACGTGCTGAAGCCTTTGGATTACATGGTAAAACAGTTGATGGTTTAGATGTGCGAGATGTAAAATCTATTGCGCAAGAAATGATTGATGAGGCTCGAAATGGAATTCCATCTTTTCTAGCGATTGACTGTTATCGCTTCTATGGTCATGCGCGGATGGATAAAAGCCCTTATCGATCAGATGAAGAAGAGGCCATTGGACGTAAGAAAGACCCAGTAAAATTTGCACGTGATGAATTAATTAAGTCACATGAGTTTAAGTTTTTAGAAATGCTGGATAAAGAAATTGATTATGAGATGGATGCGACAATAGATTTTGCTGAAAGTTCAATTGAGCCTGATATTTCAACAATGTTTACAGATGTTTATGCGCCTGAAACACCTGAACCTGAGTCTGTTAAAAATAGAATTCAACGTATTTTAGGAAGTGCATAGCTATGGTTGAGATGACATATAGAGATGCATTAAAATTAGCTTTACATGATGCAATGAAGGAAGATGAAAATGTATTTATACTTGGAGAAGAAGTAGGTAAATATGGTGGTGCTTATGGTGTAACTAAAGGATTAATTGAAGAATTTGGTGTTGATCGAGTTTTAGACACACCAATATCAGAGCCCGCTATCATTGGAGCTGCTATTGGTGCTGCAATGAGTGGTATGCGTCCAGTTGTTGAACTTATGTATGTTGATTTTCTTGGGATGACTATGGACCAACTTGCAAATCAGGCAGCAAAAATACGTTATATGTTTGGTGGGCAAATTGGGGTTCCAATGGTGCTTCGTACGCAAGGAGGTGTTGGTCGCTCTGCAGGCGCACAACATAGCCAAAGTTTAGAAGCAATGGTGATGCATACACCAGGTTTGCACCTTGCGATGCCTGCTACAGTTGCAGATGCTTACCATTTATTACGTGCTGCATTAAAACAAAATGACCCAGTTGTTTTTATTGAACATAAGGCACTTTACACATTAAAAGATAACGTTGATATAAGTTTACCAGTTAATCATTGGGGTGAACCAGCAATCCGCCGCAAAGGATCTGATGTTGTGATTGTTAGTTATTCACGACAAGTCCATTACGCTTTGGCGGCTGCGGAAAAGTTGTCCGCTCTTGGCGTGGAATGTACTGTAATAGATTTACGCACACTAAACCCAATAAATTTTACACCAATAATTGATGCTGTTTGTTCAATTGGCCGTGCAATTGTAGTATCAGAGGCTGTAATAACATCAGGGGTAGCTGCTGAACTTTCAGCCAGAATTACAGAAGAATGTTTTGACTATCTTCATGAACCTGTTCTTCGTGTTGCAGGTGAAGATATTCCGATTTCAGTCTCAGCGGGATTAGAAAAAAATTCTGTTCCAACGCCTGAGTCTATCATGGAGGCTGTGTTATGGCTGATGCGCTAATTATATCAGATCTGTTAATGCCTCGCCTTGGTGAAACTATGGAAGAAGGTCGAATTATTACTTGGTTAAAAGCTGTAGGTGAAGAGTTTAAACGTGGTGAAGCAATTCTTGAAATCGAAACAGATAAAACACTTGCTGAATTTCCTGCATTAACAGATGGACGGATGGTTGACGTTTTGGCGGAACCTGGGACGATGCAAAATGTTGGAGCAGTTATCGCAAAAATTGAAATAAAAGATAAAAACAAAATCTTGCCAATCAAGAAAGCACATAATGTTCAACAAAATAAATTAGCTTCTATTGTATCTGCAAAAGAAGCTTCCTCAAAACAAACTCGTGCTACACCAATCGCGCGAAGGCGAGCAGTAATCAAGGGCATAAATATTGATGATCTGTATGGAACTGGTCCTAATTTACGTGTTGAATTGCACGATGTAACAAAAGTATCTGATATTGGCACTATTAATTATAAGGTTTTAGGTAAAAAGACCGGGTTGCCGATTGTATTTATTCATGGCTTTGGTAGTGAAATGAGTAGTTGGTCTGAAATAGCTAGCCAGTTGGCAACTCTAGGAGCATGTGCTCTGATACTCGATCTTCCTGGGCATGGAAAAACTACATCAGAGGCGCAAAGTTTAAGTGATTTAAATATTGGAATAGCAGATTTAATCCAATCTGTTTTTCCAAATAAACCTGTATATTTAGTTGCGCACTCTTTAGGTGCCCAAATTGCACTTAGTCTTATTAAACAGCATCCCCTGTTAGGCATGATGTTGATTGCACCTGTAGGCCTTGGATCATATATAAATGTGGAATTTATAACTGCACTTTCAAATGTATCGACACATGCAGAGTTGGCACATGCACTACGATTACTTACAAAAAATATAAATTTGATTACTGATAAAATAGTTAAGCATACTTTTACACAATTGTCCTCAAAACGTCTGTTAGCTTTAAAAAATTCATTTATTTCGTCAAATAAAACTCAGACTATTGACCTCATTTCTAAAATAAATGCAGCATCTAATGACCTAGATTTATCTGTATTAATAGGTCATCACGATAAAATTATCAGTTGGCAAGATGTATTTAATTTGAATCCAAATGTTTCTATTCATCACTTCAATAATTCTGGCCATATGCCACAATGGGAATCTTCAAAAGCAGTTGTAAAGTTAATACAAAGGAAAATGAAATTATGAGCCAAGAAAAACTGAATGTTGTAAATAGCCGTATTAAAGTTTTTTCTCAAGCTGCACCTGAATTGTTTGTAGGTTTTAAAAAAATTACTGATCAGGCAACTAAAACTGGAGTATTTGACAGTGCAAGTAAAGAATTAATTGCCACTGCTATTGCTGTTGCTACAGGTTGTGAAGATTGTGTTTATTACCATGTAGCCGGAGCAAGACGCTACGGAGCTACCGAGGCGCAGCTTTTGGAAGTTTTAGAAATTGCTGTTGAAATGGGTGGTGGGCCTGCAGTTATATATGGCTCTAAAGCATTAGAATTTTTTAAGGAAACGTGACTATTACTTCGGGAGAAAAATTAAATGGCATATTTTTTAACTGCAGACGGAGGAACTGAAAGTATCCGATGTCGTATCTATGACGAAACGGGTGTCTGCCTTGGGCAGCATTCTGTTTCTTATAAAACAAATTTTTTTACTGGAGGCTGCGCTGAACAAAATCCAGCAGACTGGTGGGAAAGCTTTGTTATTGCTTCTAATGGAGCAATCCATAATGCAAATATTAATGGCCAAGATATATTATCTATTTGCTGTGCGACAACTAGTTGCAGTGTTGTTGCATTAGATAATAATGGAAATGCCATAAGACCTGCATTAATTTGGATGGATGTGAGGGCATGGCAGGAAGCTGAAAGTGTACTTGAAACTGGTGATGAAGCCTTAAAGCTGAATGGTGGTGGCAAAGGTCCTGTATCAGCTGAATGGATGATCCCAAAAGCATTGTGGATCAAACGCAATGAACCTGAAAATTTTAACCGTGCTTACCGAATTTGTGAATATCAAGATTATATGTCTTATAAGCTTACAGGTGAATGGAGCGTTAGTTTAAACAATGTTGGTTTGCGGTGGCATTACCAATCACAAAACGGTGGTTGGCCAACATCCTTGGTAGAAGCATTGGGAATGAGCGATATTATTGATAAATGGCCATCCCGAATTGTTGCTCCTGGTAATGTTATAGCTGGTCTTAGTGCATGGGCTGCTAAGGAATTAAATTTACCGACTAACGTATATGTTGTACAGGGTGGGGCTGATGCATTAATTGGAATGATTGGCCTAGGTGTTTATAAGCCTGGTCAGTTAGCATTGATTACAGGTTCATCTCATTTGCAGTTTGGGGTTACTGAAGCTCCGTTAAACGCCCCAGGTGTTTGGGGCGCATATAAAGATATTGTATATCCAAATCGTTGGATTGTTGAGGGTGGTCAAACTTCAACAGGATCAATTTTGAATTGGTTATCACGGATTAAAGGTTCTCCACTAGATTTTGATGATTTAAATAAACGTGCTGTAGAACTTGAACCTGGATGCGATGGTTTACTTATTCAGGATCATTTTCAGGGAAATAGAACACCCCACACTGATCCTTTGTCGCGAGGTGCCATAACAGGTTTAACACTTGCCCATGAGACACACCATTTATTTCGTGCAACTATGGAAGGAATTGGATTTGGCACCCGCGCTATTTTAGACTCATTTTCAGCTGCTGGATATGAAAGTTCTGAAATTACTATAGGTGGTGGTGCTGCAGCATCTCATTTGTGGTTGCAAATTCACGCAGATACTGCTGGGTTACCAGTCAGGGTACCTGAATCACGTGATGCTCCATCAACTGGCTGTGCAGTCCTTGGCGCATGTGGTGCAGGTTATTTTGATGATATTGATGCTGGGATTAATGCCATGATTAGACCAGGTATTTTTATTGACCCTATTCCCCAGAATGTATCAAAATATGCAGAAATTTATCCAAAATATAAAGCCCTCTATCCAGCATTAAAACAAGCTTTAAACAGTAAATAGGAAATCGATATGGAGCAGAGGAATAGAACCGCAATCATCACTGGAGCAAGTCGTGGCATAGGTGCAGCGATTGCTTTAGATTTAGCCAATCGTGGATATGATATTGCTTTGAACGATATAATATCAGAAATTACTAGTCTAAATGCAGTAGCTGCTGAGATTGAGGAGATGGGCCAGAGAGTAGAAACATATTTATATGATGTTAGTATAAAAGATAACGTAGAAGAAATGGCAAAAAATGTGATTAGTGATTTTGGAGAAATAGATGTAGTTGTAAATAATGCAGGTATTTTAGTTTTGGGTGAAGTCGATGGGCTTTCTGAAAATATTTGGGATAAAGTAATGAACGTTAATGCTAAAGGATCTTTTTTAGTTATTCAAAGTTTCTTACCAGCAATGAAATCACGTAAATATGGCCGTATTGTAAACATTGCCTCAATTGGTGGAAAACATGGTGCGCCAAGACAAGCTCATTATTCAGCTTCAAAAGCTGCTATGATGGGTTTTTCACGAGTACTTTCTCAAGAAGTTGGAGTATTTGGAATAACTGTAAATTGTGTTTGTCCTGGAATTATTATGACTGAAATGGGGCGTGCTAATCTTGAAATTCCCGAGGTTCAAGCAGAATGGAAATCTAAAACAGCTATGGGTCGCATAGGCGAACCTCAAGATATTGTTGGTGCTGTAGCGTTTTTTGCGTCTAATGATGCCTCTTTTATCACTGGCCAATCTCTCAATGTTGATGGTGGGATAGTAATGTCATAACATAGAAGAATCATTTCAAGTCAGCTAGTAAGTAGAAATAGTACATATTTCTGTATGACAGCTAGAGCTACTATTTGTGTGCTACATTGGAGAGACCCCAAATCGATACTATCGTATACAACCTAGGTGTTTCTTATTGTCTAGTAATGCGAGTTAGGATTAGTGCTCATAGCACAAAGTTCAAGAGTTTAGTGAAGCTTTGGAAATTGGAGGCACT
>CESJ01014621.1_pt1 | contig 19388 bp, 19 predicted proteins | sample 356311 | NCBI WGS metagenome assembly CESJ01 (sample SAMEA2621487, study PRJEB7988) | marine metagenome | biome: marine biome (ENVO:00000447); feature: surface water layer (ENVO:00002042); material: "saline water (ENVO:00002010), including plankton (ENVO:xxxxxxxx)" | depth 5 m
TCAGGTCCAAAATGAATCTGGGCAGGCTTGCGTTATCTTCTGTGGGTCTCAGGCTATCGTAATTGAGCAATTCTGCTGAGAAGTATTTATTTTTGCGGGCGCGCTCAACTGAGACTGAGCTGTCAAGCCGATCCTTTGGTGACACCGTGTAATCGGATAAATATGCTTCGTCCATTACGGCTTCGATATCGAAAGACAGTTTGTAATCGCGCTTAAGATTGAACGTCCCATCGCCAAAAATATAGCCTCTGGCTTTATTTTTCACTAAAGTGTCCGAGGTTAGGGCACCGGTCATGTTAACATCGCCATTATGAAATTTCTGCCGGTAGCGAAACTCCATCGTTTTTGTTTTAGACGTAATATGGGGTGTGAGTGTCAGGTCTTTGTGATCCCCCATTGGGATGAAATAGGGCAACTTAAATCCATAACCCACCAGAGTGTTGGATTTTCCGCGAGGCAACAGAAACCCGCGCGCCCGCTTTAATGTCGGGTCGGGCATGCGCAACCGTGGCAGGTATAAAACTGGGATACCACCAAATCGAAGCTGTGCGTCGGTGAAATATAATTGTTTTGTTTCAGTGTCGTGAACCACCCGTCTGGCCCTAATCTGCCATAAAGGCACACCATTTTCGGTGCAGATTTGGCATGATGACGCGGTGGCGTTATCCATCTGTGTGTAGCGGCCTGAGACCCGTTTGATCTGGCGTGTTGCCAGTTGTAGTTGTTGCGCCAAGACAATGCGGGCGCTGTACAACAGCCCATTTTGCAGGTTGGTATCCAATACAGCTTGATCGGCAACGATAATGATGTCATCGCCGTCCTCTAACCTTATTGGCCCATCGATTGTTAAATCGTCTGTCTGTCTGTCATAGGTTATTCGTTTCGCGCGCAGTATACGGCTGTCAAAGACAACAAATACATTGCCCTCTGCCACCAGTTTCGATTGTGGGGTCACCGCGATTGTGTCTGCAACCAGTGACGCCAAAGACACGGAGGCCGGTGTTTCCGAGGCGCGGGCAGCGCTGCTAAGGCATAGCAGACAAATCACTGCCAAAGAGCCTATAAAAACACGCATCAGCCATCCTCCATATGCAAAATTAGGCCAAAAGCCAAAAAAACTGACGCAAAGGGTGGCGCCCAAGCTGCTAGCATTGGTTCCAACTGGCCGTTTTCTCCTAAAATCTGTGCAAGATTTCGAACGTAATAAAGGCCAAAGCCGATTAATACCGCCATCAACACTGCAAGGCCGGTGCGCCCATGGCGGTTGTGACGCATGGTAAACGCAGCCCCTACCAACACCATTGCCATCAAAAACAAAGGTCTTGCCAGTTCCATATGAAACCAGACCGTGTGACGGCGTGATGAAAAGCCGGCTTGGTTTAACCGTGCGATAAAGCCGGGCAATTCCCAAATTGACACTGTCGAGGGTTTGCCAAAACTGTCTCGAATACTATCCTGCGTCAGGGTCGAGGGTACCTGTAGCCGGTCAAAATGCACGGACTGCTCTTCGGGGTTTTGGCCTGGAATTAAGCTCCAGCTCTTGGCATTTTCTAACACCCAAGCGCCTTTTTCCAACCGGGCGCTTTGTGCCAGCACGCGCCGAATTGGCCCTTCGTCCTGCGCATATGTGATAAAGTTAACGTCATACAAGATTGTAGCGTCGCTGTTGGCCCGTGAGGCTTGGATGACGGTCTGGCCGGTTTCACCGCCCTGGCGCAACCACAGGCCTTCGCCCCGAATTGAAACCGTTGACACACCGTTATTGCGATAGGTCTCGCGCAGATCCTGAGAGCGCTTTGAGGTAGTTGCAACGATGGGATTACAAATTGCCACGGCAAAGATTCCCAACGCAAAGGCCACCAGAACCGGAGCCATAAGGCTGTAGACTGCCGATCTGCCGCTGGCGCGGGTGACGATCAACTCACTGCTGCGTGACAGCGACATAAACAGTAAAATTGTGGCGAGAATGACAATCAGTGGCAGCATGATGTAAAGCGCGCTGGGCGCATTCAAAAGGCTGAGCCAAAGCACATCCTGAAAGGGGACATCGCGGCCAAATCGGCGCAGTTGATCAATCAGGTCTAGCATTGCTAGAAAGCAAAAAAACATACCGAATACGGCCGCTAATGTGGTGGCAAATCTCTGGGCAAAGTAGATGTGCAGCATCATCGGTGTGCGGCCTTTGCAACGCGCCGAAACGGCGGATGTGCCACATAGCTCAAACACCCCAGAGTGAGTAGAAAGCCCACAAGGGTCGGCGCATAGATGAGGGGCCAAAGGTTTGGGTTGGCCCGTACAGGATCAATCATCACGCTTTCGGTAAGTTTGATTAAAACTAAAAGTGCAATTGCAAAAACGATCTGTCGGCCGATACCAAATCTGCTGAAACCCGCAGTCAGCAGAGTAGCGAACCCGATCAGTGCCGCAACTAGGCACAGTAGGGGTTGTTGAAACCGTCCATGGACTTCTTGCAGGACACGTCCAAGTGAGACATTGGTTTGTTCGGCGATTTGGTCTGGCCAACGCAGTAATTCTCCAGTTGGGATTTGTTTGATATTTCGGGTTTTGTCAGTGCGCGTTTTAATCAATGCGCTGATGTCATATGACAAATCATCAAAGCTGGTGGTGGACAACAATCGGTTCTCAGTTGAAAGCACTTGAACGAGGCCATTCACCATCGCCAGTTTCGTGCCCAGCGTGTCCCGCATCAGGTAGGCGGTTTTGGCCGTGTAGATATTTGACACTTCGGGGTTGCGCTGATCTGATACGAAAATATCGCTGAGACGGCCATCGTCAGAAATGTCGCGAATATAGAGCGTGATGCCCTTTGCCGGATGCAGGAATGTTCCGGGTCGTAAAAGCCGGGCATAGAGGTCTTTGGCGATGTCCGTCTCGCGGTCTCGCAATTGCTGCAGGCTTACCGGCACAAGTGTGTGGGTCATAAGGGACATCATGGTTGCAGTTATCACTCCAAACACTAAGACCGGCCAGGCCAATCTCCAGGGCGAAAATCCTGTGGCCTGCATGACTGTCAGTTCGCTTTCTGACGCCAACCGGTTGGTGACGTAAACCGCAGCCCCGAAAGCCGCGATGGGCAACACGCTACGGACTACGTTTGGAAGGGTGAGTACAGTAAACTCCAGAACCACGGCTGCTGAGTGCCCGTCAGAAATCAGACGGTCAAAGACTTTAACAGTGTTGTTCACCCAATACACTGATACCAATACCAAAGCAAAAAAGCCAAACATCACCATCAGTTGCGACAGGATGTATCTGTCGAATTTGCGCACGATGGACCTCCAAACACGGTAATCTTGGTTTGGACACATTATCGGAATTGAATCAAAGGTAAAACTGCTATCTACTCAAATGCTAAGGCTCTTTGCGAGTTATTTTCATTTTGAACAGGACCGAACCGATGACACAGCCCTCCGAGATTACTTTTTTGGCCAATGACCTCGATCAAATTGCCACCTTCGAAGGCCGAATAGCGGTTTTTCTATCGGGCGCGGACGGTTTGGATCTGGCCGCACGCCGGGCCAACCGGTTGAGCCAAGGGGCAATAGACCGTTTTGCCCAATCCAAAACATTTGACGAGATGAAGCCTGGTCAGGTTTTTAGCTTGAATTTCCCATCTGGTATGGCGGCTGAGGCGCTTGATATTGTGAAATTGCCCCGTCGTCCCGAGTGTGAGCCTGCGCGCGCTGCGGGGGTTGCTTTGGGTAAAATACGCGGAAGCCAAGCGGTTTTAGTCCTGGCAGGCAATAATCCCAAAACTTCTGATATTGCTTTGGGGATCATGCTGCGGGGTTATAATTTCAACGATCATAAAACAGCCACTGATTCGGATTTCGACGTTGCCGCCACTTATGTAATGGTCAGCAATACCGAAGAGCAGGAGGCGGCGTTCCATGCGGTGCGCGCGGTGGCCGAGGCGGTGTTTTTCACCCGTGATCTGGTCACTGAACCGGCCAATGTTTTGACCACGACTGAATTTGCGGATCGGCTGGTGGCGCTGGGCGATTTGGGCCTTAAAGTCGAAGTGCTGGAAGAGGATAAATTAGCCGAATTGGGCATGGGGTCTTTGCTCTGCGTGGGTCAGGGCAGTGCCAGCCCGTCTAAAGTGGTTGTTATGAAATGGGACGGCGGTATTGAGGGCGCATCCCCACTGGCGTTGGTTGGCAAGGGTGTGGTGTTTGACACCGGTGGCATTTCGTTAAAGCCGGCCGGTGGCATGGAAGACATGACAATGGACATGGGCGGCGCTGGCGTCGTGGCCGGGGTGATGCAGGCGCTTGCGGCGCGCAAAGCCAAGGCCAATGTGGTTGGCCTGGTCGGTCTGGTTGAAAACATGCCCTCCAGTACGGCGACCCGCCCGGGAGATGTGGTGCGGTCGATGAAGGGCGATACCATCGAGGTGATCAATACCGATGCCGAGGGTCGTTTGGTGTTGGCTGATGTGCTGTGGTACGCTCAGACCCGTTTTGCGCCGGTTGCGGTCATCGATCTGGCGACATTGACAGGGGCTGCGATCGTGGCTTTGGGTCATGAGAACGCAGCGGTGTTTTCCAACGATGATACGCTGTGCCAAAACTTTCTTGACGCGGCCGCTTCTGAAGGCGAGGGCGCTTGGCGGATGCCTTTGGGCAGAGCCTATGACAAGTTGATCAAATCGCCGATTGCCGATATGAAAAACACAGGGGGCCGACCGGCCGGATCGGTCACGGCAGCGCAGTTCTTGCAGCGCTTTGTTAGATCTGAGACGCCTTGGATACATCTCGATATTGCTGGCGTGGCGTATATTAAATCCGAGAGCACCTATTCACCCAAAGGTGCAACGGGTTGGGGTGTAATGTCACTGAACCGGTTGATTGCCGATAGATTCGAGGTCTAATGGGTGCGGCGTTCTTCTATCATCTGACGCGTACACCGCTTGAAAATACGCTGTCGATGCTGTTGGGCAAGTCGTTGGCCGCCGGTTGGCGGGTTGCGGTGCGCGGGTGCGCGGCCGAACGGATGGTCTGGCTGGACCATCAATTGTGGCAGGGGGCCAGTGATGATTTCTTGCCACACGGGCTGGCCGGAGGGGTGCATGATGCGGCGCAGCCGGTTTTGCTGACCACGACCAAAGATATGGCGAACGCGGCGTCTTGTTTAATGGCGGTTGATGGGGCCGACGTTGCCCCGGAAGAAGTGCAGCGCTTAGAACGGGTCTGCGTCTTGTTCGACGGTAATTCAGCGACCTCTCTGGATGCCGCACGCGGACAATGGAAAGCTTTGACTGACGCGGGCTGTTCGGCTCAATACTGGTCAGAGGCATCCGGCCGGTGGGAAAAGAAGGCCGAAAAATAATGGGTTAGCGGGTTAAAATCATCTGATCTCGCTTGATTTCGATGCTCGAAAATAGGTTGAGGTAACTCATCCCAAGCAGCGATTGCCGCAATTCTCCGCCGTTGACCACGGCTTGAATATTTTGTGCGCTTACCGCGCCAATGGTGATTGTATCCAGCTGTACGGGCGCCATGCGCACGGTGCCATTGGCGGTTTGTGCCTGCATCCAGTAATTCAGTTCAGCGTCTTTGAAACCAAGTTTTTTGGCGTCTTGCTGGCTTAGAACAATTTGGCTTGCACCGGTATCAACCAGAAATACCAGCGTGTGACCGTTGACCTCAAGGCTCAGATGATAATGTCCGTCAGCTTGTTTGGGGATGATAATTTTATCGCCCTCGACCAGTCCAGTGCCTAACGTGGCTCCGGGCGGTTGGGTCTTGCGAATGTCTTGCCACATGCCAATCGCCGCGATCATCGCAACAAAAATGAACAGCCAGACACCTGCCTGCTTGGCCATTTTTCCAAGTTCGCCCCGACGGGTCATCAGCACAGAGCCAACAATTACCGCGATCAGGATGCCCAAGTACGTCAACCTTGCATAATCAGGCCCCCCCATCGGCTAGCCTCCGGGTCGCATGTGTTGGGTGAATGTTTCGATGCCATCCATCACAAACTGCACCGCCAACGCTGCCAGCAACATGCCCAATATACGTGTTACCACATTGATCCCGATTTTGCCCAACAGTCGCTCCAAAAGTGGCCCGATGGCAAACATCACATAAACCAGTATTAGCACGCTCACCATCACCAACGTGACCTGCCCGACACCCAACCCGCCAGGGTGCTTTTCGGTCAACAGGATCACCGAGGTAATCGCGCCGGGGCCTGCGATCAGTGGGATTGCCAAGGGGAAAACCGAAGGATCCCCTTCGGTGTCATCTTTGCTTTGGTCTTCACGCCGCTGGCTGCGCCGATTGAACAACATTTCGAGCGCCGTTAAAAATAATAATATGCCCCCCGCAATCCGGAATGCAGGCATTGAGATGCCCACGAAGCCCAGCACAGATTCGCCAAAAATCGAGAAAAGAATCAAGACCCCGCCGCCAACCATCACGGCACGCAAAGCAACACTGCGCCGCCGCCGGGCCGACATGCCTTGGGTTATGGCGACAAAAAAGGGCGCTAACCCAATGGGGTCAATTATGACAAACAAGGTAACGAAAGACGTCACGAGAAAAGTCGTGTCGAAAAATGCCACGCTGTGGATCCTTTGCAAATATGGTTGACGACGTTCAGATACCAAAAATAAATAAAGTGGTGAAGGGGCGGAGCGGCTAAGGGATAAGCCTTGAATAGATACCTTGGCTCAAAGCCTATGCGGTACATAGGAGTGGTTCCAATGAAAATCCAGCTGAAATCAATGTTGGGCACGTCTCAGGGTCGTTTTAGTCGTGGGTAAATACCACAATTGACTGTGAGCCATGCGGCGAAGGCAGACAAGGTTTGGGGGATTTCATTGCATTTTTTTATAGTATTCTGTTAAAATAAAAACGTTTTATTTAAGGATTTGATTTTATGGGACTTGATTTCGCCCCCTTGCCTCAACAGCGCATGACTGCGCTGTTGAGGCCACAATCTCCGTTGTTAGTGGAAAATGGAAACCTATTCTACTGTACCAGATGCGTGGTGGCGCCAAGCGGTATTCTGAATTGCACCGGCTTGTGCCGCAGGCATCAGAAAGAATGCTGGTACGGTCTTTACGAGAACTGGAACAAGATCACTTAATACAGCGCAAAGTTTACAAACAGGTGCCGGCCCGGGTCGAGTATGCTCTAACCGCGGATGGCGAATCTTTGATCCCGGTGCTTAGCATGATGAGTGTTTGGGGTAATGAACGGCAGTACGCGTGAGGCCAATAAGCGCAATGGCAATATTAGTGAATGTATTTTCGGGTCTTAATTTCGCCTGAAGTACCGCAAAAACAGCTTTTACTTACGTCTATGTCAGTAACTAACACCTGCGCATGTAGCCGTTTTTTATGACATGGATATGTGTTCTGCGTTGTCTCGGAGTTCCGAGGATTTGAAAGCGCTCGATGTGGGGGAATTTAGCGATCCTTACATGGATTGTTCCAGCACAGATACATTGATTTTTATGGAGAATACTCATGTCAAACAGTGAAATTATCGCAGCATATTTTAAAGCTATTCAAACAGGGGATCTCGCCAAACTCGGCGCGCTGGTGGCCGCAGATGTGATTTGGCACCAACCCGGTGACAATCAGTTTTCCGGCACCCATACTGGCGCTGAGGCCGTCTTCGCAATGATCGGTAGCATGATGGAAGCTTCGGCCGGCACCTTCAAGATCGATTTAGTCAAAGATATTATGGTTAATGGGGCAGAGGTTGCTGCGACCATCGATTTTTCTGGCCAGCGCAATGGCACAGAGATGGCGCTTGGCGGTGTTGATGTCTTTACGGTGAAAAATGGCCAGATTGCCGAAGTCTGGTTATACTCTAGCGATCAAGCTGCAGAAGATGCCTTCTGGGGTAAGTCCTAAACGGCAGGCATGGTGCAGGCTTATTCAGGCCTGCACCGCACTAATTTTTTGGAAAATGGCGTTGCAACGGTTCTGGGTGAAAAGACAAAATCGCTCTTCTAAAGGGTTTTGGCGGTGAAGTTTCATATCCGCTTTTCGAAAAAACAGATAAAATATGTGTTTAGGTTCTTTTTAAGGGACGAGTGCCATGACAGTCCGACAGGGGCGCCGCAGCGTCATGCTCCAAGTCCGTCAGGCTTGGTTTTCGGCCTTATCAAGTTTTTCCAACGCCGTCATCCACAACGTCTCTGCGCGCTCAAGCGCGTTCATAACTTCACTGTATTTTTTCTGCCAAACTTCGCTCTCAACAATTTTTTCTGGTTGATACATGGCTGGATCGCCCAGCTTTTTGGCCAGTTTGTCGCGCATTTCGTTCAGTTTACTCACCCGCGCCTCGCAGGTGCGCACATCGCCACGCAGCCCCAAAATTTGATCCCGAGACGGGCGTGGTTTGTCTTTTTTGGCACTTGCCTTGGATTTAGCCTCAGGCTTGTTGCTGCTGAGCAACATTTTGCGGTATGCTTCAAGGTCTTCCTCATAGGGTATCACGGCGCCATCTTTGATCAACCAAAGCCTGTCGGCCACAAGCGACAGCAAATGCATATCGTGGCTGACCAGTATCACGGCGCCAGAATAACTGGTTAGCGCCTCGACCAGCGCCTCTCGGCTTTCAATGTCGAGGTGGTTGGTCGGCTCATCCAAAATCAGCATATGCGGTGCATCCAATGTGGCCAACAACAGCGAAAGTCGCGCTTTTTGTCCACCCGACAAGCGTCCAACCGGGGTTTCAGCCTGATCGGGTCCCAGCCCAAAACCGGCTAATTGAGCGCGCAGTTTTGATTGCATCGTGCCGGGACGTTCGCGTTGTAAATGTTGCAGAGGTGTCTCTTCGATGTACAACTCGTCCACCTGATGCTGGGCAAAATAGCCAATACGCAGTTTGGATGACCTTGTCAGCTTGCCAGCCATACACGGCAGGCGATCAGACAGCAGCTTGGACAGGGTCGATTTGCCCTGACCGTTTTTGCCCAAAAGGGCGATCCGGTCGTCTTGGTCAATTCGCAGATCGAGCCGCTTTAGAACTGCGGTGCCGTTATAGCCGACCTCGCCGCCCTCAATCCGAATGATCGGTGGTGACAGTTCTTCGGGTTCGGGAAAGGTAAAGACCCGGCGCGCTGCCTCTTCGGGCGCGGCAATCATATCCATCCGCTCGATCATCTTCAGGCGGGCTTGGGCCTGTTTGGCTTTTGAGGCTTTAGCGCGAAACCGGTCGACAAAGGATTGCAGATGGGCTTTGCGGGCGTCTTGCTTTTTGGCCAGAGACGCCTGCATGGCACGGCGTTCGGCGCGCTGTCGTGCGAACTGGTCATAGGGACCGGTGTAATAGGTCAGTTTTTTGTCTTCGAGATGCAGGATCGCCCCAACAGAACGGTTCAGCAGCGCGCGGTCATGGCTGATAATAATTACCGTATGGGGGTATTTGACCAGATAGTTTTCAAGCCAGAGCGCCCCCTCGAGATCAAGATAGTTGGTTGGCTCGTCAAGCAACAACAAATCGGGTTGGGCAAACAGCACAGCGGCCAGTGCCACGCGCATGCGCCATCCCCCCGAAAAGCCGCTGCAGGGCATGCGCTGTTCGGCGGCATCAAACCCCAGTCCTTTGAGAATGCTCGAGGCGCGCCCCTCGGCCGACCAGGCGTTAATATCGGCCAGACGGGTTTGGATCTCGGCGATTCTCGCCCCTTCACTGGCGGTTTCCGCCTCAAGCAAAAGTGTGGCCCGTTCGGTGTCTGCGGCCAGCACGGTGTCCAACAGGCTGACCTCGGAGGAGGGTACCTCTTGCGAGACCCCGCCGATGCGGGCCCGGCTGGGCAGTGAAATTGCGCCACCCTCTAAGGCCAGATCGCCGCGGATCAGATGAAACAGCGTGGTTTTCCCAGCCCCGTTGCGGCCGATCAAGCCGACCTTGTGACCTGTGGGGATCATGGCGCTGGCGGCGTCTAAAAGCGGTCGGCCTTCGACTGAATATGAGATGTCTTCAATTTTTAACATGCGCGGCGTTTATCAGAGCTAGCGCAGCGCCGCCAGCGGTCAATTTAGGTTTTGGCCAGCTTTTAGCATGCTTTCGTGCCCAGCTTGTATTTTTGCTTTCTCATCGGCAAACTGACGACATTTAAACCAAGTGATTCCAGTTATGATGCTCATACGTCCCTCTATTTCTAAAGATGCCTCCAGCCTTGCGCTTTTGTCGCTAGAGGTCTGGTCGGCAACCTATCTGCGCCGGGGTATCAACGCTTTTTTTGCGGATTATGCGTTGAAAAAGTTCTCAAAGCCTAGCTTTGAGGCAGCGTTATGTGATCCCCTTGAAATCTTTCTCGTGGCAGAAAGAAATAAGTTGTTGCAGGGCTATATCCGACTGCGCCTGAACAGCGATTGCGGTCTAGAGGACACGGGAGTGGCTGAGATAAGAACGCTCTATGTCAGGCCGCCACACCACAACAGGGGCATCGGCAAGGCGTTGTTGCGCGCCGGTCTGTCGACTTTGGAAGCCGGCGTGCACGGCAGGCCTTGGTTGGCGGTGAATGCCCAAAACAAAGAAGCGATCGGTTTTTATACCACCCAAGGGTTTGAACGAGTTGGAAAACGTAATTTTTGCATCGAGGACACTCGATTTTTAAACTATATTCTGTCCTACGCTGTGTCACCGACCGATGCGTGCCAAAAGGCTATGCAAGACGGCTAACAAGGTACTTTTCAATTGGTAAACCTCGTGTTAGTGGGCGGAGAAATTTCCGTTCGGCACATTGGGTGCCGACACCAAACAAGGATTAAGGCATATGGCCGTCGAACGCACCCTGAGCATCATTAAACCAGACGCAACAAACCGCAATCTAACCGGCAAGATCAACGCCAAGTTCGAAGACGCGGGTCTGCGTATTGCGGCGCAAAAGCGCGTTCACCTGACCATTGCGCAAGCGGGCGTGTTTTATGCCGAGCATGCCGAGCGGCCGTTTTACGGCGAGCTGTGCGAGTTTATGGCCTCTGCGCCGGTCGTGCTGCAGGTGCTTGAGGGTGAAGGCGCGATTGCCAAAAACCGCGAAGTTATGGGCGCTACCAATCCGGCAGATGCCGCTGCGGGCACTGTGCGCGCGGAATTTGCGCAGTCGGTTGGCGAGAACTCGGTGCACGGTTCCGACAGTCCTGAAAGCGCAGCGCGTGAGATCGCTTACTTTTTCTCGGGCCTTGAACTGGTTGGCTAAGCGTCAGGTTTTCTGACCCCGATTTTATCAAGGGCGGCGTCCAAACTGGCGCGGCCCTTTTTTTATGGGCCTTTAACGCATCAAAACGCCCCCGCAACGCCAGTTTTTCCGTGCCTTTGCAATCGTTCCACGGCCTGCCTTGTAACCCCATCACCAAAACATATTAGCTGATGAAATGTGGTCGGGTGCCAGATTGCAGCAGTTTGGCATAGGCCGCATCTGCGCCCAAAGTGCGCAGCGCCTCGGCAGAAGCAATGCCGGCGCGGGCGCAGGCCTGCTCGAAAGCGGGCCCCAGATTGCGGATAGAGGAGACGGGTATGGACATCAGCGTGCACGTTGTTGTGGAATATGCAAATGCCTTATCGTGTGGTGGCGGGTATGGCAAACGTCCCACCGCCTAAAGAGCGCGCCAAAGCACTTGGCAGGGGGGGGATAATTTGGTATTGTAAACATATGAAGATAGAAACCTGCATAGAGATTTGCATTTACCGCTGACTGAGCCGCGCGGGTTTCGCTTTTTTGTTTCCGAACTGAACTGAAGTTGATACGCCCGCAGCGCGACCGCACGCGAGGGAGACCCAATGGCGCAGATCAAACTTCACAACACGAAGACCCGGCATAAAGAGATTTTTGAGCCGATCGATGCGGCCAATGTCCGGCTGTATCTTTGTGGACCCACGGTTTACGACCGCGCCCATATCGGCAATGCGCGCAATGTGATCATGTTTGATGTGCTCTACCGGTTGCTGCGCCTTAGATATGGTAGCGGCCATGTCACCTATGTGCGAAATTTCACTGATGTGGATGACAAAATTAACGCTCGCGCCCTCGACAGCGGCCGCAGCATTGGCGAGATCACCGCTGAGACGATAGGGTGGTATCTGGACGATATGGCGGCGTTGGGCAATCTTGAGCCGGACCATATGCCGCGCGCAACGCAATATGTCCCGCAGATGGTGAGGATGATTGAAGATCTGATCGCCCGAGACCATGCCTATGCCGCCGGGGGCCATGTGTTGTTTGCGGTCGATAGCTATGCCGCCTATGGCGCATTGTCGGGCCGTTCGTTGGACGATATGATCGCCGGTGCCCGTGTCGAGGTAGCACCTTATAAACGCAATCCGATGGATTTTGTTCTGTGGAAACCCTCAGATGCCACAGCGCCAGGTTGGGACAGCCCCTGGGGCTATGGCCGGCCGGGCTGGCACATCGAATGTTCTGCCATGGCGTATGAACTGTTGGGCTCAAGCTTTGATATTCATGGGGGCGGTAACGACCTGATGTTTCCGCATCATGAAAATGAACTTGCGCAAAGTTGCTGCGCGGTGCCCGATGGTGGGTTTGCAAACGTCTGGTTGCACAATGAGATGCTGCAGGTCGAAGGCAAGAAAATGTCGAAATCGCTTGGTAATTTCTTTACGGTGCGCGATCTGTTGGACCGAGGTGTGCCGGGGGAGGTAATCCGCTTGGTATTTTTGTCGACGCATTACGGCAAGCCGATGGATTGGACTGCAAAAAAGGCCCAAGACGCTGAGAAAACACTGCGAAAATGGCGGGCGCTGTCGGCGGGTATCGAACCCGCCTCTTGCGCGGCCTCTGATGTGTTGAGCTGTTTGTCAGACGATTTGAATACGGCCGGTGCCATTGGAGTTTTGCATCAGTTGGCGGCGCAGGCAGATGCCGCGGGGCTGTTGGCTGGTGCCCAGATCATGGGGCTCTTGTTACCGCAGATGGGGGATTGGGCCGCAACGGTCGATGTGGATTTAAGCGCTTATGCTGCGGCGTTGGAAACCGCGAGGGTTGCTGCAATGCAAAGCAAGGATTTTTCGCAAGTGGACCAGATGAAAGTCATGCTGACGGGCGCAGGTGTCGAAGTGCGCATGAGCAAGGCCGGGGTTGACCTTTTGCCAAGTGCTGGTTTTGATGCAACAAAACTGGAGCCGTCGCCATGAGTAAAGATCGATTGTACATCTACGACACCACCCTGCGCGATGGCCAACAAACGCAAGGAGTTCAATTTTCCCTCACTGAAAAAATACAGATAGCCGCCACATTGGATGCGCTTGGGGTGGATTATATCGAAGGCGGCTGGCCCGGTGCAAACCCGGTTGATAGTGAGTTTTTTGACAGTAAGCCGTCATTGCGCTCGACCTTTACCGCCTTTGGCATGACCAAACGGTCTGGACGTTCAGCTGAAAATGATGATGTGCTAAATGCGGTGGTCAATGTGGAGACGCCAGCGGTCTGTTTGGTCGGTAAAACCCATGATTTCCACGTCGAGACGGCGCTGGGTATTACGCTGGCCGAAAATACTGAAAATATCGCTCGGTCGATCGAGCATGTGGTGGCAAAGGGCCGCGAGGCGCTGTTTGATGCCGAACATTTCTTTGACGGTTATAAAGCCAATCCGGCTTACGCAATTGAGAGCCTGCGCGCGGCCTATGATGCCGGGGCACGCTGGGTGGTGCTGTGTGATACCAATGGCGGGGTTCTGCCTGCTGAAGTGGGTCAGATTGTTAAAGAGGTGATTGCGGGGGGCATTGCCGGTGACCGACTGGGTATTCACACGCATAATGACACAGAAAACGCCGTCGCCAATACGCTGGCAGCCGTGGATGCCGGCGCGCGGCAAATTCAAGGCACGCTCAACGGATTGGGCGAGCGGTGTGGCAATGCCAACCTGACATCGCTTTTGCCGATCTTGTGTCTGAAAGATCCCTATAAATCGCACTATGAGATCGGTATCACGCCTGCTGCTTTAGAGGATCTGAAACGCGCCTCGCGGCTCTTGGATGATATTTTGAACCGGGTTCCCGCTGCGCAGGCGCCGTTTGTCGGGACCAGTGCCTTTGTCCACAAAGCGGGCCTGCATGCCAGCGCAATTTTAAAAGACCCTACAACCTATGAGCATATCGATCCTGCGCTTGTCGGCAACCGGCGGGTCATTCCGATGTCCAACCAAGCCGGACAGTCCAACTTGCGTCAACGTCTGGGCGAGGCGGGTTTGGTGGTGGAAAAAGGTGAACCGGCTTTAGAGCGCATTTTGGATTTGGTGAAAACACGCGAGGCTGAGGGGTATTCTTATGACACGGCACAGGCCAGTTTCGAGATGTTGGCGCGCCGCGAGTTGGGACTTTGCCCAGAGTTTTTCGATGTGAAACGCTATAAAGTTTCGATCGAACGGCGCAAAAATAAATATAACCGCATGGTGTCTCTGTCCGAGGCTGTGGTTGTGGTGCGGATCAATGGTGAAAAGAAAATGTCGGTCAGTGAATCGATGGACGAGTTGGGCAATGATCGTGGCCCGGTCAATGCGCTGTCCAAAGCGCTTGCGAAAGATCTGGGCCCGTATCAGACGATGATTGATGATATGAATTTGGTCGATTACAAGGTGCGTATCACCCAAAGTGGCACGGAAGCCGTCACTCGGGTGGTGATTGACTGCGAAGACAGCAAAGGCCGTTGTTGGTCAACAGTAGGGGTGTCGGCGAACATTGTTGATGCGAGTTTCGAGGCGCTGCTGGACGCAATAAACTGGAAACTGATCCGCGACACCGGGCAGGGCGTGTAACATTTTGCACGTAAGCGTTGTTTTTATAAACACGCTTTGCTAAAGTTTTTAACACTATTGTTACCTAAATTTATTTTATGCACGTCGTCTGCAGAGAGGACGCTTTGCCATGGTCAAGTTGATTTTGATTTTTCTGGCATTGCCAGTGATAGGGTTCTTTGCGCTCGCATTGGGATTGATCCTGTCTCAGAAGCCTCTTGCAATTCTGGCGGGCATGCCTGAGGGCGAGTTTCAAGCCGCTGCAACAGCCACGTCTCACATGACGCCAGTGGCGGTGTCCAAAGCGCGATTGCGCGACGGGCTCGAGGTCGATGTGCGCCATTTGCCTGCGGATGGCAAAGACCCGCCTTTGTTGATATTGCTGCATGGCTCAGGTTGGTATGGCCAGCAATTTGACGCGCTGTTGCCCGCGCTTGCCAAGCATGCCGATGTCATTGCGCCGGATCTGCGCGGGCACGGCCCGCAGGCGAAACTCCGGGGCGATGTTGCCTATATCGGGCAACTTGAGGACGATATCGCGGACCTGATCGATCTTTATGCGCGCCCTGAACAAAAAATTATTTTGGCCGGGCACAGTTCCGGCGGTGGGCTGGCGATCCGGTTTTTGGCTGGGGTACATGGTCATAGGGTGACATCCGGAATCCTTTTGGCACCTTTTCTGAAATATAATGCGCCGACGATGCGCCCTAACGCCGGAGGGTGGTCGCGGCCGCTGGTGCGCCGGTTCATCGGATTGTCGCTGTTAAACGCTGTTGGCGTCACCGCGTTAAACCATCTGACGGTTTTGCAGTTTGCCTTTCCGGATTTTGTTTTGGGGGGTGCACATAAAATCGCGCTGACCCGCGCATATTCGTACAGAATGAATCTGTCATATGAACCCCGCCGCGATTATTTGGCCGATATTGCGGCACTGCCGCGATTTGATCTTATTGTCGGGCAGGATGATAAGTTTTTCATTGCAGACGCTTTTAAGCCTTTGATGCGTTCGGTCACTGACAAGGGACAGTATCACATAATCCAAACCCGAGGTCATTTGAATCTTCCCTATGCGCCTGAGACGCTGCAGATCATTAAGCGCCATCTTAATACAGGATCAAGATAGCGGGGCACAAGAAAAACCACTCATGTCGCGGGCGGGTTTTGGTCAGTAGGTGACCGCAACTGGTGAGGCTTGGTTTTCCAAGACAGACATCTCGCCTCTAACTCCCCAAGGTGAGCCATGTCTAATCCGTCAAGTTATTGTCGTCGATAGCCAATTATTATGGTATTTAACGGCTTTGAGTGCGTCGTTCGGGGCAACCTGCAACGCAGGGGCTTATTTGCAAGCCCCATTCACTGGTTTGCAGTCCGAGAAGAAATTTTTAACATTGCTTCTGTCATTCTTCGGCCCTAAAAAAGCATAGCTTAACCCCGCAGTAATAGTCAGAGCGATCACTGCTTGAATAATTTTTCCGCGATGTTGATCAATAAAAGAAATGGTTTCTTCATCTTGATCAGGAGTGTCCTTACGATCAGGAGCCATTTTAAACCTCCTTATTATTAAGTTATAGTTATTTATATTTTTTTAACATAATTCGCTGTATAAAAGAAGTAATTTCGGTATCGACGATCTTATTATAGATTTTGATTGGTGATTTTGCCGAGTTGGAAGCTATTTATTTGCAAACAAAATATCTCCTGCTTCAGTGTCGCATCAATTCAATATCAATTGTTTTAATCAGAATTTAATCTGTAAATTCTGACATCTTTTAAGCGCAGTGGGCAGGGTGTGCTGTGTCCGGGTTAGTTAAGGTTACCAACGCGATCTGTCCTATCTTGTGCGTTGAATTCACCTCTACACAAACCTTAGTATGTACCCTATAGTGATGTGGTGGTGGATCACTGCCCCATCATGTACGACGTCAAACCCAAAAACAAGATAAGTGGATTTGCCATGCGCTGCCCGTTTTGTGGAAATATAGACACTCAGGTAAAAGATTCGCGTCCGGCCGAAGATCATGTTTCGATCAGAAGGAGGCGGAATTGTGCGGCCTGTGGTGGCCGTTTCACTACCTATGAAAGGGTGCAACTGCGAGATCTGGTCGTGATTAAAACGAATGGCCGCCGCGAAGACTTTGATCGTGGCAAGCTCGAGCGCTCGATTCGGATTGCGCTGCAAAAGCGTCCGGTTGAACATGATAGAATGGATCAGATGATTTCTGGCATCGTGCGCAGGTTGGAATCTTTGGGCGAAACTGATGTGGGCTCCAAACAGATTGGCGAGATTGTGATGGAGGCCTTGGCAAGGATTGACACTGTCGCCTATGTGCGGTTTGCAAGCGTCTATAAAAACTTTCAGGCAGCAGATGATTTTGACAAATTTGTCAGTGAGTTGCGACCTGATATTCCCAAAGAAACGTGAGCGATCAAGATCACCGCTTCATGCGTGCAGCATTGGCGTTGGGGCGCAGAGGTCAAGGTCAAACATGGCCGAACCCGGCCGTTGGCTGCATTATTGTGCGCGGTGCGCGCATCGTTGGGCGCGGATGGACACAGCCGGGTGGGCGGCCGCATGCCGAAGTCTTGGCGCTGGAGCAGGCGGGAGCGTTGGCGAAAGGTGCCACGGCTTATGTGACGCTTGAGCCTTGCGCCCACGTGGGGAAAACACCGCCCTGCGCGTCCGCTTTGATTGCGGCAGGCGTCTGCCGGGTCGTCGCCGCAATCGAAGACAGCGATGTGCGGGTGTCTGGCAAAGGGTTTGCGATGCTGCGCGCGGCGGGTATTGCCGTCACCACTGGTATTTTAGCGCCGTCAGCGGCACAGGATCACGCGGGCTTTTTGCTCAAAACCGGTCTGGGACGGCCATGGGTAACCTTGAAACTGGCAAACAGCTTTGACGGGCGGATTGCCACCGCCTCCGGTGAGAGCCGTTGGATCACCGGCCCAGAGGCGCGCCGTGCTGTCCATAGCATGCGGATGCGCCATGATGCGGTGATGGTGGGCGGTGGTACTGCCCGCTCTGATGATCCAGATTTGACCATTCGTGGGTTTGGAGCGGTGCCACAACCAGTGCGGATTGTGGTTTCAAGGCGGCTCGATTTGCCGTTGACGGGGCGGTTGGCGCTTTCGGCGCAACAGGTGCCGGTTTGGATTTGTCACGGTCGGGATGCAGGGGCTGATCTGTGTTCGGCTTGGTCTGGTCTGGGTGCACGCTTGATCGCCTGCCCGCAAAGCGCGGGCCAGATGGATATGGCTGGTGTGCTTCAGGCTTTGGGCCAGCAGGGATTGACGCGGATTTTTTGTGAAGGGGGTGCTGCGCTCTCTGCATCGTTGTTACTGACTGACTTGGTGGATGAGATTGTTGGGTTCACCGCCGGATTGGTGCTGGGGGCAGAGGGCTGGCCGGCACTGGGGGCTATGGGGTATGACCGGCTGGCAGAGGCTGCGCGGTTTGAGCTATATGATACACGGTCGGTTGGGGGGGATGTGATGCACAGGTGGCGGCGTTTATCGCCAGAACGCCGCGCGGCTGGCGCAGAGCCCTTGTAACTTTGATAATGCGCGGTTGATTGGGCTGTGACGTGCAGGCGCGCTTTCATTTAGTCGATCGACAACCACTTCTACCGGGCAGGGCAGGCGGGTTACCGGATCAAAATACCGTGGATAGGCAATCAGCGTTGCATAAAGCAGCCCTAACAAGTCGGGTCTTGCAACGCGGCGGGTCGGGGGACGGCCGAGATCATGGGTCAACCCCCAACCGGCATAGAACGGCGCCCCATAGGTCACGACGCGCTTGTTGCGCAGCAGCGCTTCAAACCCCAAGAGAGATGTCATGGTCCAGACTTCGTCAATCTGCGTCAGCAGCGTGCCTGGATCTGTGTTGGTAAGTACGCGGTCTGCTGAGGCGGCGGTGTCTCGGTCCGGGACAGCGCCAAGGCGCAATCCGGCCTCGACATCGGGGTGTGGTTTATACAGTATGATTGCATCGGGGTTTGCGCGGCGCACTGCAGTCAGTAGCGCCAGATTGGTTTTGATGTCACCGGCGGCGGTGAGGATCGAGGCGTCGTCCTCGACCTGGCCCGGCACCAAGATCCGACGCGTGCCAGTGATCTCGGCGGCGGTTTGGCCTGCGTTATATTTCGTTAATCCCGCCCCGATGACCTGTTGGCGCAACCGCTCTGCGCGGGCTTTTTGGTCGGGGCGCAGGGTGACGGTATCGGCGATCATCTGTTCCAATTGACTGGGCGCGCGCGGATCGTAGTAGATGCCCAACCGGTCTGCCACCAATGACAAAGGCGGGGTGAGCGTCGCACCCAAGCCCCGCGATCGCAAAAACCCGTCTTCGATCCGGGTGGTGGGAAAGGCCAGATCTTGATGGCCACTGGCCCAGACCATCAGATTGCGCTGATGGCGCGTGCTGGTGTGGTGGGCTTTGGCAAGATTGTTCTGAAAGATAATCCGCTTTGATCGTCCGAAGATAGATTGTAGATGTGGTCGCTTCCAAAGGCGCATCCCACAGGCCACCCAACCACGGTGATCGTCGCGCCAGGCGCGGCTTTGGGCCTCGAGTATATCGAGAACATCTTCCAATGCGCACAGCCGGTCGCGGTAGGGGTCGTACCAGATCGGATAGAGGATCATCGCGGCT
>CESJ01051737.1_pt1 | contig 19346 bp, 17 predicted proteins | sample 356311 | NCBI WGS metagenome assembly CESJ01 (sample SAMEA2621487, study PRJEB7988) | marine metagenome | biome: marine biome (ENVO:00000447); feature: surface water layer (ENVO:00002042); material: "saline water (ENVO:00002010), including plankton (ENVO:xxxxxxxx)" | depth 5 m
ACCTAGTGACGGAGAAGTATTAACAATGCGTCTAGTAGATAGAGTTCTTAGACCATTATTTCCAAAAGATTATCATTCTGAAGTCCAAGTAATGATTCAATTAATGTCTCATGATGAAAATGTAATGCCAGATGCTTTAGCAGGTCTTGCTGCTTCTGCTGCCATTCAATTAAGTGACTTTCCTTTTGAATGTGCAATTTCTGAAGCTCGTGTAGCTAGAGTTGATGGTAAATTTATTATTAACCCAAGTAGAGCTCAATTGGCTAATGCTGATATCGAAATAATGGTAGGTGCTTCAGCTGATTCAGTTATGATGGTTGAGGGAGAAATGGATGAATGTAGTGAAGAAGAAATGGCCGATGCTATAAAATTTGCCCACGAATCTATAAAAATTCAAATTGAAGCTCAAGAAAGATTAGCAGATGCTGTAGGTAGAAAGGAAGTTAGAGAATATGAAACTAGCGATGAGAATGAAGAGTTAGCACAACAAATTCACGATGCTTGTTATGATAAGTGTTATGCAATTGCTAAAAAAGGAACCTCTAAAGCAGAACGTAGTTTAGCTTTTTCAAACTTAAAGGACGAAATCAAAGCATCCTTTACAGATGAAGAGATTGAAGAAAACGGAAAATTAATTGGAACATATTTTAATAAATCTCAAAAAGAAGCTATCAGAGAGCTAACATTAAGTGAAGGGGTTAGGCTTGATGGTAGAAAAACAGATGAAATCAGAGATATATGGAGTGAAGTTGACTATTTACCTTCAACTCACGGGTCGGCATTATTCACCAGAGGAGAAACTCAAGCTCTAGCAACTGTTACATTAGGAACATCTAGAGATGCTAATAAAATTGATATGCCTTCTTACGAGGGTGAAGAAACTTTTTATTTACACTATAACTTTCCTCCTTTTTGTACAGGGGAAGCTAGACCATTAAGAGGAACATCCAGAAGAGAAGTAGGTCATGGAAATTTAGCTCAAAGGGGTTTAAAGGGAATGATACCTGACGACTGCCCTTACACGGTAAGAGTTGTAAGTGAAGTTTTAGAATCTAACGGTTCTTCATCAATGGCCACAGTTTGTTCTGGAACAATGGCTCTTATGGATGCTGGAGTTCAATTAATTAGACCAGTTTCAGGTATTGCTATGGGACTAATTTCTGACGGTGATAGATATGCAGTTTTAAGTGACATTTTAGGAGACGAAGATCATTTAGGTGATATGGACTTTAAAGTTACAGGAACATCTGAAGGAATTACAGCATGTCAGATGGACATTAAGATAAAAGGTCTTTCTTATGAAATTTTAGTAAATGCTTTAAAGCAAGCTAGAGATGGTAGACTTCATATTTTAGATAAAATTGCAGAAACTATCGATAAGCCTAATACAGACGTAAAATCTCATTCTCCAAAAATGGTAACTCAAAGAATACCTAATGAGTTTATTGGTCCATTTATTGGCCCAGGAGGTAAGGTTATTCAAGAATTACAAAAAGTTACAGGATGTACTATTGTAATTAACGAAGATCCTGATACTGAAGAAGGAATAGTAGAGATTCTAGGGACTGAACAAGAAGGAATTGATTCTGTACTTTCAAAAATTGAATCTCTTTTATTTAAACCTGAAAAAGGAAATACCTATAAAGTAAAAGTTATAAAAATGCTTGATTTTGGTGCAGTAGTGGAATATTTAGAAGCTCCTGGAAATGAAGTGCTTTTACACGTAAGCGAAATTGCTTGGGAACGTACAGACAATGTTAGTGATGTACTTAAACTTGGTGATGAATTAGAGGTTAAATATTTTGGAGTGGATCCTAGAACTAGAAAAGAGAAAGTTTCTAGAAAAGCTTTATTAGAAAAGCCTGAAGGTTATGTTGAAAGACCACCAAGACCACCAAGATCAGACAACAGAGGAAGAGATAATAGAGATAGGAATAACAGATAACAAACCTGTTTTTCATACTTTTTTTATAATATTTAACTTAAACTGTAACTTTTATATGCCTTCTAACGTATAATAGTTTTAACACTTTTAAATGAGACAATTAAAAATTACGAAGCAGGTTACCAACAGAGAAACTGCGTCTTTAGACAAATATTTACAAGAAATAGGTAAAGTTGATTTAATTACTGCAGAAGAAGAAGTAGAATTAGCTCAAAAAATTAGGGCTGGTGACGAAAGAGCGTTAGACAAGCTAACAAAAGCTAATCTAAGGTTTGTTGTTTCTGTAGCTAAGCAATATCAAAATCAAGGTTTAACATTACCAGATTTAATTAATGAAGGTAATTTAGGACTTATTAAAGCTGCTAAAAGATTTGATGAAACAAGAGGTTTTAAATTCATTTCTTATGCTGTTTGGTGGATTCGTCAATCTATTTTACAGGCTTTAGCTGAACAGTCCAGAATTGTTAGACTTCCTCTAAATAAAATCGGATCAATAAATAAAATTAATAAAATGTATGCTTTTTTAGAGCAAGCAAATGAAAGAGTCCCATCTGCAGAAGAAATTGCAAAAGAACTAGATATGACTATTTCAGACGTGAAAGAATCTATGAAAAATTCTGGTAGACACGTTTCTATGGATGCTCCATTAGTTGAAGGCGAAGATTCAAACCTGTATGATGTTTTGAGAAGCGGAGAATCTCCAAATCCTGATAAAAATCTTCTACACGAATCTTTAAGAACAGAAATTGAAAGAGCTCTGGACACATTAACACCCAGAGAAGCAGATGTTGTTAGGTTATATTTTGGTTTGGGTGAAAAACATGCTATGACGTTGGAAGAAATTGGAGAAACATTTGATTTAACTAGAGAAAGAGTTAGACAAATCAAAGAAAAAGCTATTCGAAGACTCAAACATACCTCTCGAAGTAAAATATTAAAAACGTACCTAGGTTAACATGAAACTAATAGCACCATCAATGCTTGCTTCTGACTTTGGAAATCTAGAAAATGAGATTTCGATGGTTAACCATAGTAAAGCTGATTGGTTTCATATTGATGTAATGGATGGTGTTTTTGTTCCTAATATTTCTTTTGGAACTCCAATAATGAATGTTTTAAAAAAATATGCAAAAAAACCATTGGATGTACATTTGATGATTGTTAATCCAGATAATTACTTAGAAAAATTTGCAGAACTTGGAAGTAGTATATTAACGGTTCACGCTGAGGCTTGTACACATTTACATAGGACAGTTCAAAAAATTAAAAGCCTTAAAATGAAAGCTGGAGTTGCAATCAATCCTCATACTCCTATTTCTGCCCTTGAATCAATTATAAATGAAATTGATTTAGTTTGTGTAATGAGTGTCAATCCAGGGTTTGGAGGACAATCATTTATTGAAAATACTTATCAAAAAGTAAAAGACCTTAAATCACTAATCGATAAGAAAAATTCTAAAGCCATAATAGAAATAGATGGTGGAGTAACATCTGAAAATGCTAAAAAATTAGTTGAAAAAGGAGCTGATGTTCTTGTTGCTGGAAGTTTTGTATTTAAATCAGATAACCCAACTGGAACGATAAGTTCTCTTTCCAATTTAATAAACTAAATTTTAATATATTTTTATTTAATTTAAATACATAACCAAATTTATGTATAATAATTGTATTAATGTTATTGGCTTAATGAGTGGTACTTCACTAGATGGTGTTGACATATGTTTAGTTTCATTTAAAAAGTCAGATAATACAAAATATAATATTGTACATACCAAGACATTCATATACGAAGAAATTTGGGTTAAAAAATTAAAAGAATCTATTTTATTAAATAATAAACAACTCAATAAACTAGACATTGACTATGGAAATTTATTGAGTGATTATATTAAAGAATTTATAAAAGAATTTTCTATTACTAAAATTGATTTAATATCATCCCACGGTCATACTATATTCCATGAGCCTGAAATTGGAAGAACTCTTCAAATAGGAGATGGAAATATAATAAATAAAAACACTAAAATTAAAGTAATTTCTGACTTTAGAACTCAGGATGTAGAGTATAAAGGACAAGGAGCTCCATTAGTTCCAATAGGAGATTTAAACCTTTTTCCAAATTATAAATTTTGTTTAAATCTTGGTGGATTTTCTAATATTTCAATTAAAAATTTTGAAGGGATTGAAGCTTTTGATATCTGTCCAGTCAATACTGTTTTAAATCATTATTCAAACAAACTAGGTTTCGCTTTTGACAAAGATGGATTTTTATCAAGTAAAGGAACAATTAACCCAAATCTTCTGAATAAACTTAACTTGATAAAATTTTATAATAAATCCGGACCGAAATCACTAGGAATTGAATTTGTTAATTTAAAAGTATTACCATTAATAGAAAAATTCCCATTAAAACCTGAAGATGTTTTAAGAACATATATAGAACATATTTCAGATCAAATAAAAAAATCTGTTTCTAATTATCCAAAAAATAAAATCTTAGTAACAGGTGGAGGAGCTTATAATAAAACTCTTATCAATACCATTAAGATAAAAGTAAACTCTAAATTGGTAATACCAAGGAATAAAATAATAGATTATAAAGAAGCAATTATTTTTGCTTACATGGGGTTACTTAAAAGTAAAGAAAAAATAAACTGTTTAAAAAGTGTAACAGGTGCTATAAAAGATCACTCCTCAGGAAAAATATTTAAAAATTAACATCTATGTCAAATTTTTTAAACTCATGTATTTTAATATTTTTCCATTTCACCTTTATTCCTCCACCATCGTGAATTTGTAAAGCTATTCTTCCATTTGCATCACCTATTTTTTTGTCAGAATAAGTAATCATTTGTTTACCATTAAGAAAAGTAGTCACAGAGTCATCATAAACTTTAATAGTTAACTTATTCCACTCTCCCATTTTTAAAGAAGAATCTTTACCATCACTTGGCTTTATCAGCCAACCTCTACCATACGATTCGTAAACTCCTCCAGTAAAAAATCCTGGCGGTGCCACTTCAACTTGCCAACCGCTAACTTTATTTCCCTCAACTGTAGACCTAAAAAATACTCCGCTATTTCCATTAGCTTCTTGTTTAAATTCAAGATTTAATATGAAATTCTTATAGTACTTTTCAGTACCTAAATAACCATATTGAGCATCTGGTCCACTCTCACATACTAAAAGTCCATCCTCAACATACCATTTTTCTGTACCATAAACTATCCAACCGCTTAAATCAGTTCCATTAAACAAATCTTTATAATCTAATTTACTTCCGCCTGTGACTGACTTATTATCATTTTTGATTTCTTCATTAGGATAATAATGATTGTCGGTTTGAGGTGAAAATAATTGTAATGATGCACAAGAGCTTAACATTAATAAAAATATTAACAAATTTATAGAAAAATTATTTTTCATTATAAGAGAATTAAAAGTCATAAAAATAATAAATATTTCATAATTTAAAGTCTAAACTAGATTATATAATCATAAAAAAAATAATCATGAAATACTTTACTACTATATTAATAATTTTACTCTCTTTAAATACTTATTCCCAGAAAAGAAAAGTCTTTTTTAATAGTCCAGAGGGCAACTACCTTATTTCTTCAGACCTACATATACACAGTGTCTTCTCCGATGGTGAGGTATGGCCAAGTATAAGGGTTAAAGAAGCAAGAAGAGATAGCCTTGATTTAATCTCTTTGACTGAGCATTTAGAATATTTAAGCTACCGAAATGATATTATTATTCCCGATAGAAATAGATCCTATATAGTCTCTAAGGGATTATTACAAAAAGAAGAGGTATTAACTGTTGTTAACGGTACAGAGATTACAAAGCCAATGCCACCAGGCCATTTTAATGCAATCTTTATAAAAGATGCTAACCCACTTTTAAATCCTGATGGTAAAATAGCGATACAAGAAGCCAATAATCAAGGTGCTTTTGTGTTTTGGAACCATCCAAATTGGATAGAAAACAGAGATGATGGTATAGCTAGGCTAGATCCATTACATAAAGAATTACTAGAAAAAAAATTGTTTCACGGAATAGAAGTTGTAAATGAACACACCTATTCTGAAGAAGCTTTAGAAATTGCTCTTTCAAATAATTTAACTATAATGGGAACTAGTGATATTCATGGATTAATAGATTGGGAATATGAAAAAAACAAAGGAGGACATCGACCAATCACATTCATTATTTCTAAAAATAGAACGATAAAAAGTATTCGAGATGCGCTATTTGATCAAAAAACCTTTGTTTGGCACAAAGACATGCTAATTGGAAAAGAGGAAAATATTTTGCCTGTAATGCATGAAAATATAACAATTACCAGTAAAGGTTATTATAAAAAAATAGTCACCGTCAATATTAAGAATCATAGTGTTGTTCCCTTTAAATTAAAATATTTAGGTGAGTATACATTTCATAGCTATAATTCCTTTTTAGAAATCCCAGCAAAAGGAGAAATAAACGTTACTATTAAAACAAAAGAAATATTAGACTCAATTGAAATGAAATTTCAATTTTTAAATATTGTTACAGCACCAAAAAAATTTCTGGAAATAACCAAGTCAGTTGACTTATAAAATAATTTTGATGTAAAAGTGATTTTATATTTTAATTATATACTACTTGTTTTAAAATCAATCTTGCAATATGAAAACAGAAATCAAACCTTTAAAGAAAAATGATTTTATAAAAAACTTTAATGGAAAAGAAACAAATATTTATGTATTAAAAAACAAAAATGGTTTAGTTAGTGAAATCACTAATTATGGAGCAAGAGTTGTTTCCTTATGGACACCTGATTCAAAAGGAAAATTTGAAGATATTGTTTTAGGGTTTGATAATATTGATGACTATATCAATGCCAATGAAAAGTATTTTGGTGCAATAATTGGAAGATACAGCAATAGAATTAAGGATGGAAAGTTCACAATTGATGATAAAGAATATTATTTAGAAAAAAATAATGGACAAAATCATCTTCACGGAGGAAATAAAGGGTTTAATGATGTTGTTTGGAAAGCAAATCAAATTAATGAACAGACATTAGAACTAAAATACATTTCTAAAAACATGGAAGAGGGATGTCCAGGAAATTTAGATGTTAAAGTTATTTATAATTTAAATGACTCTAACGAGCTAAAAATAGAATATTTTGCAAAAACAGATCAGTCAACTTACGTTAATCTAACACACCATTCTTTCTTTAATTTACTTGGAGCAGGACATGAAACTATTTATGAACACTTACTTTATATAAATGCTAATTCATTTACTCCAGTTGATGAAACATTAATTCCGACAGGGGACATAAAATTACTTACAAACTCTCCATTCGACTTTACTATACCAACAAAAATAGGAAAGAGGATTAATCAAGATAATAGCCAATTAAATTATGGGAAAGGATATGATCACAATTATGTGCTTAACAATTCACAATCCGAAAAAATAATTGCATCAAAAGTTTTTGAGAAAAAATCCGGAAGAGTGATGGAGGTTTATACCAATGAACCTGGAATACAATTTTATAGTGGAAATTTTTTAAGTAGAACTATTGGAAAACACTATAAAACTTACAAAAAAAGATCTGCATTTTGTCTTGAAACTCAACATTTTCCAAACAGTCCTAACCAGGATAATTTTCCTAATACACTTCTAAAACCTAATGAAGAATATTATTCAATCTGTATATATAAATTTTCAACAAATTAATTATTAGTTTATTTTTCATCATGTAAAAAGAGTTTCTCGATAGATGTTTTAAATAGTTTAGCCATTTTAAATGCGGTAGGTAAACTTGGATCAAATTTTTCTTTTTCAATAGCATTTATAGCTTGACGGGATATTCCAATTAGCTCAGCTAATTCTTCCTGAGTTAATTTTTGATTTTTTCTTAACTCTCTAACTTTATTTTTCAACTGTATCTTTTTGCATTAATTATATTGGAAGCTATGTATGAAAAGCTAATAAACAACATTAAATATTCAAACTCAGGTTCCTTGTTAATAACTCCAAAATCAAATGAAACTTCATATACAAGTCCAACCACTACAACTAGTCCTAAAGTTACGGCCATAGCCTCGAATTGAATTTTCTTTTGCAGCTCATCATATGTCTTAAATAAATTTTTGTTTGCGATTATCATACCAATTCCAATAGCTAAATTTATTAATAAACCAATTTTAGTAATTAGCAAACTGTCCCATAGAGAATTCACTCCACCTGTTAAAAAAGCTATACTTGCCACCCAAGCAAATGTCCATGCTAGCATAATTTTATTTTGTCTTTTTTGTTCTTTCATAATTTTATTTTGTAATGTTTACTTTAAAAATATATAAAAATTATTTAATAATGTAATGTTTACCTTACTTTTTAATAAAAAAATTAAAAAAAACCTCACTAACTAAGTGAGGCATATATCGTGACCCAGGGAGGATTCGAACCCCCAACCCTCAGAGCCGAAATCTGATATTCTATCCAGTTGAACTACTGAGCCATTTAATTTAAGAAAGTTTAGCCCGGACTATATTAGAAATAGTTTTTCCATCTGCCATTCCAGATAATTGATTGGATGCCATTCCCATTATTTTACCCATGTCTTTCATTCCAGATGCTCCAGTTTTATTTATTAACTCTAATATAATTTTTTCAACCTCATCTTCACTCATTTGTTTAGGCAAAAAACGCTCTATTATTTTATATTGGTTAACCTCAACATCAGCAAGATCACCCCGGCTTTGCGATATGTAAATATCAGCACTCTCTTTTCTTTGTTTTACTAATTTTTGTAAAATTTTAATTTCATCTTCCTCAGAAATTCCTGAAGAATTGCCTTTTTGGGTTTGAGCTAAAAGTAAAGCTGATTTAACCGCCCTTAAAGATTCTAATGAAACTGTATCTTTTTTCTTCATCGAAATCTTAATAGATTCTGATATCTTATCAATTAATGCCATTAATTATTTTTTTTTAAATTTAAGTTATTATAACATTAATCTACATTATCATGTAGAAATGAATTATTTGTTCTAAGATTAATTTCTCCGTTTGAATCTTCACTTATACTAGTTCGTGATGCTTTTACAGAATCTATATCATCCAAATTTACACCTGCGCGTTTAAAAGCAGGCTCATTTTCCATTTCAGATATTCTTTTAGATTTGGAAAAATTATAATTATATTCTTTAAGTTTTATTTTTCTTGCTTCAGTTCTTTTTGCTAAACCATCAGCTATTGAGCTGTTCATTGGGTTAAGGACTATTTTATTTTCTTTTGGTTCAGATTTACTAGAATGGTCTTTTAATTTAATATAGTCATCAATCCCAGATTTTTTTATTTCAGATCCATCCACTTCATTAACTGGAATTATATGAACAGGATCATTTACAATAATATCATTTACCTCCTCAATTAGTTCATGTACTATTTTATCTGAATAATCTTCACGTTTACTAATTGGCATATCAAAATCTAATGTTACTTGATCCTCAGTGTCCACTATTTCTGGTTTTACGATCTCAAATTCATTAATATTTGATGATATATCCTCTATTTCAATCTCGTCTTCTTCAATGTTCATGTCAATATTTATATCCTTATATGAAACTTCCATATCATTAATATTACTTTTTGAATTTATTTCATATTCGTTATCGTAAACCTCAACATTTTTTTTATGCTCTAAATGAGAATCTAAGGAAATGTCAGTATTTTTAAAATCAATTGCATCAGATGAAAAATCAAACTGAAGTGGGATTTTTTTATCTTTGTTATTATTATCAAATTTTTGCACCACTTCATTATTATCGTCTAAATTATGAATGATTTTTTTAGGATCTGCGTGAATTATTTCCTGTTGTTGATTTGGATCAAAACCTGTTGCAATTACTGTTACAGAAATAGAAGTTTCCAGTGAATTATCTTCACCAACACCCATAATTATATTAGCACTGTGACCCGCTCTTTCTTGAATATAATCGTTTATCAAACCTATTTCATCAATGGTAATTTCTGCTTTTCCCGAAACAATTAAAAGTAAAACGTTTTTTGCTCCAGTTATTCTATTATCATTTAACAAGGGAGAATCTAATGCTGATGAAATAGCTTCAATTGATCTTTTTGTACCTGAAGCTACGGCTGAACCCATTATTGCATTTCCGCTATTAGATAATACTGTTTTAGCATCTTTTAGATCTATATTTTGAGTGTAGTGGTGGGTAATAACTTCTGCAATTCCTTTAGATGCTGTGGCTAATACTTCATCTGCTTTTGCAAATCCTTCCTTAAAACCTAAATTTCCATATATATCTCTTAACTTATTGTTATTAATAACTATTAATGCATCTACTTGCTTCCTTAATTTATCAACTCCTATTTTAGCCTGATCAGCTCTATTTTTACCCTCAAATTGAAAAGGCATAGTAACTATTCCTACAGTCAAAATATCCATTTCTTTTGCAAGTTTTGAAATAACTGGAGCAGCTCCAGTTCCAGTTCCTCCTCCCATACCTGCAGTTATAAAAACCATCTTAGTGTTTGTTTCTAACATTTTTCTTATGTCATCAAAACTTTCAACTGCAGCTTGCTCTCCAACTTTAGGGTTTGCTCCCGCTCCTAATCCTTCAGTGAGAGTAATACCAAGTTGAATTTTATTTTCTACCTGACTATTTTCTAAAGCTTGAGAATCTGTGTTACAAACCACAAAATCTACACCCTTGATTCCCTTGGAATGCATATAGTTAATAGCATTACTTCCCCCTCCACCAACTCCAATCACTTTAATTACATTACTCTGGTTTTTTGGTAAATCGAATGGAAGATTATTAATTTCTGGATTTATTTTCATAGTTATTTTATTATTCAGCATTATCTAAAAAAGTTTTGAGTGACTGAGTAAATCTTTCAAAGATGGTAGTCCTTTCATCTGATTCCAATTTATTTTCACTTTCTATATTATCATTTGATTTATTATCGTTTTCAGTAGTTTTTTTATCGTTAATTCTTTTTATTTTAGTTGAATTCATAACTAATCCTACAGCTGTTGCATACATAGGGCTTGAAATCTCAATTGAGTTGTTTCCAGCTAAATGTTCGCTTGGATAACCAAGACGCGTATCCATTCCCGTAATATATTCAACTAATTGTTTGAGATGTTTAAGTTGACTACCTCCACCTGTTAAAACAATACCTCCAATCAACTGTTTTTTTTGTTCTTCGTGACCATAATTTTTAATGTCGATATAAACCTGTTCAATAATCTCTATAACTCTTGCATGAATTATTTTGGATAAATTTTTTAGAGTAATTTCTTTAGGGTCTCTACCTCTGAGACCTGGAATCGAAACAATTTCATTTTCTTTATTTTCGCCTGGCCAAGCTGAACCAAATTTAACTTTTAGTAATTCCGCTTGTTTTTCTATTATTGAACACCCTTCTTTTATATCTTCAGTTATTACATTACCTCCAAATGGTATTACTGAAGTGTGTCTAATTATGCCATCCTTAAAAATAGCTAAGTCAGTTGTTCCTCCGCCAATATCTATTAAAGCTACACCAGCTTCTTTCTCTTCTTGACTTAAGACAGCGTCAGCAGAAGCTATTGGCTCAAGGGTTATCCCTTCAAAATCAATTCCGGCACTTTTAATACATCTAGCTATATTTTTAATTGAAGATACTTGTCCCACTACGACATGAAAGTTAGCTTCTAATCTTCCACCAAACATACCAATAGGTTCTTTAATCTCTGCTTGACCATCAACTTTATAATCTTGAGGAAGAACGTGAATTATCTCTTCTCCAGGAAGCATGACGAGTTTATAGACTTGATTGATAAGACTTTCTAAATCGTCCTCATTAATAACTTGGTCAGAGTTTGATCTAGTTATGTAATCACTATGTTGTAAGCTTCTTATATGTTGACCTGCAATACCCACAATTACTTTTTCAATTTTTTCAGATGAGTCTGCTTCGGCCTCAACGATAGCAGCTTGAATTGATTGAATAGTTTGTGTTATATTATTGACCACACCTCTGTGAACTCCCAAACTTTTAGATTTACCAATTCCAATAATTTTTAATTTATTATACTCATTTAAAGATCCAATCATTGCTACAATTTTGGTTGTACCAATATCGAGACCGACAAATAAATTTTTTCCTTCCATATTATTTATTTTGAATAATTACTTGATTTTTAAAATTCAAATTCACTGATATTAATTGAGCTAAAATACTATCCTTTTTAACGGATTTATAAAAAGCTTTATAATTGTTAAAACAGACTTCAAAATCATAGGAATCTTTAATCTTAATTTTATAAGAAAAATTATTTACATAAAAATTAAATTCTCCATCAATTATTTCTAGTCCAGAGATATGATTACTTAAAAAATTATCGTTTTTAATATAGCTACCTAAAAAGCCTAAATCATCAAAATAAATAGAATCAACTTTACTTATGATTAAAGGAATTTTTTCAGAGTAAATTTTAGACAATGGCATTTTACTGCCCCTTGAATCAATATAATATTTACCAACTAGAACTCTAAATACAGGTTCTTTTTCAATAATTTTAACTCCAATTTCCCCATCTAAATTTAAAGAAACCTCTGAAGAATCTATAAATACATTATCGTTAATTATTTTCTCTAATTTTCTTAAATTTAAATCTCTTTTTACAAGAATTAAAGTTACAGAATCAATTTGTTTTAACAATTTATTAACCGATTCGACTGATGTGAAATTAAAATTGGAATCAAGGTAATTTATACCATTAAAATCAATTTTTCTTTCTCCATTTTTAAACATACTAAAAGCAGTTAAAAAAATAACTAAAAACAACATTATCAATAATTTAAATCCTCTTAAATTCATGTTAGTTTAGAATTGCATTTTTAATTTTATCTACTTCATTAGAAATATCACCTGCACCCATCATCACTATAACATCCACTTCTGATTTTACAATATGACGTATCAAATCTACTCTTGTAAGTAATTTTTTATTACTATTATCTATTCTGTTTAACAACTTCCGTGAATCAATTCCGTCAATAGGGTTTTCCCTGGCCGGATATATTTCCATTAGTATTATTTCATTAAATTTAGATAGTTCACTTGCAAATTCGTTCATAAAGTCTCTTGTTCTTGAAAATAAATGCGGTTGAAAAACAGCCATTATTTTTTTATTTGGATACAAAGAATATACAGAATCATAAATAGCCTTAATTTCTTTAGGGTGATGAGCATAATCATCAATCAATACTTTAGGTGATTTTAAAACATAACTAAATCTTCTTTTAATTCCTTTAAATGTTGCAAAAGATTTTACTAAATCAGCATCTCTAATTTTTAAATTTTTGCAAATTGCAAAAGCAGCTAAAGCATTACAAACATTATGCATCCCAGGCATTACAAATCTTATATTTTTACATATTCCATTCTTGTACTTTATATCAAAAAACACATGATCATCTATAACTCTATAATTTTCTATTGAGTAATGAGCTTTGGAATTTAAACCGTAACTAATTCCATTAAACGGTATATGAAAACTATTAAAAAGCACCCCATCCTTTTTAATGTTATTAGCAAATTCTTTAAAAGACTTTTCTAATTCTTTTGCTGAATTATAAATATCTAAATGGTCTGAATCAATAGATGTTATACATGCAATATTGGGCTTTAAAGTTAAAAAAGACCTGTCAAACTCGTCAGCTTCAACCAATATAATGTCCTGTCCGTTTTCAATCAAATTACTATTATAATTTTCTGAAATTCCTCCAATAAAAGAGGTGAAACTTATATTGTTTTCAAATAATAAATGCGATAATATTGTTGAGGTTGTAGTTTTTCCATGAGTTCCTGCTATAGCAATACAAAATTTATTTTCAGAAATAAGACCTAACGCTTCTGATCTTTTCAAAACATTATAATCATTTTCAATAAAATATTTTAATTCAATATTTTCTTTTGAGATAGCAGGAGTATAAATAATTAAAGTATTAAACTTATCTTGAAATTCATATGGGATATTGGATATATTTGATTCATAATGAATTTGAGCTCCATTTTTCGAAAGACTCAAAGTTAAATCTGTTTTTGTTTGGTCATAACCGCCAACTAGTTTTTCATTATTCAAATAATATAATGCAATAGAAGACATTCCTATTCCTCCGATTCCAATAAAATATATTTTACTATAATTTATTTCCATTTTTCAATCTTTTCTTAATTTGCTCTACTATTTCAAATGTAGCGTTAGGCTTGGCTAATAACTTTATGGATTCAGAAAGCTCATCACTAAAACTTTTATTATTAGTTATTTTATTAAAAACACTAAAAAATAATTTATTTAAATCTTTTTCTTTAACCATCACAGCAGCATTGTTTTTAACAATATTACATGCGTTTTTTGTTTGGTGATCTTCAGCTAGATTAGGCGAAGGAATAAAAATTACAGGTTTTGCAACAAAACAAAGTTCGGAAATCACACTAGCTCCAGATCTGGAAATAATATAATCTGCTGAATTATAGGCTTTATTCATATCTTTTATAAAAGGAAAAATCTTAACTTTATCTGAAATATATTTTTTGTAAATATCATAATATAATTTTCCGCATTGCCAGATTATTAAAATATGATTCTCTTCAAAAAAATTTAAATTTTTAGATATAAATTCGTTTATATTTTTGGCACCTAAACTTCCTCCGAGGATCAACAAAACCTTACTTGGCCTAGTAATTTTAAAAAAATCATCAGATTCTTCTCTTGAAATTTTTGATTCTGAAATTTCTTTTCTGACAGGATTTCCAGTGTAATAAACTTTTTTAGTAGGAAAGAATTTATTCATATTTTCATATGCAACACAAATTAATTCTACTGATTTTGATAATATTTTATTGGTAAGTCCTGCATATGAATTTTGTTCTTGAATAAGAGTAGGTATTTTTAATTTTGAAGCTGTATAAAGAACAGGTCCACTAGCAAAACCGCCAGTTCCAATAACAAAATCTGGTTTAAATTTTTTAATAATGAAATAAGATTTAATTAGACTATGAAATATTTTTACAGGAATTAATAAGTTAGAAAAATGCAATTTTCTTTTAATCCCACTAATCCATAAACCTTTAATGTTATAACCACTCTCAGGAATTTTTTTCATCTCCATTCTGTGCTTAGAACCTACAAATAAAATTTCTGGTGAATTAAAACTTTTAGACAATTCATCTGCAATTGATATTGCTGGATAAATGTGTCCACCTGTTCCTCCACCTGAAATTAAAAATCTATAGTTCTTCACCTAAAACATTTAAAGGATTATTATTTTCTATTATTTCTTTGTTTTTTTTATTTACACTAACACTTAAAACTATTCCTAGGGCCATAAATGTCATCCATATGGATGTTCCTCCAGTACTAATTAAAGGAAGTGGTTGACCAGTTACAGGAAAAAGTTGAACTGCAACTCCCATGTTTATAAAGGCTTGAAAAATAATTGGTAAACCGACTGCAAGAGCTAATAATTGACCAAAAACAGTCTCAGATTTGTAAGACACTATTATAATTCTAAATAAAAGCCAAGTATATAATAGTAAAATAGAAATTGCTCCAATCGTTCCATATTCCTCTATTATTATAGCATAAATAAAATCTGAAGTGCTTTGAGGTAATAAATTCTTCATGGTGCTTTTTCCTGCACCTACTCCAAAAATTGACCCATTAGCAATCGCAGACTTTGCTCTAATTATTTGATAATTAGATTCTCTTCCCTCAGAACCCAGATAACTTTCTATACGATTAGCCCAAGTGTCTATTCTGTTTGGCATCATTTCAGGATAACTTTTTGCTAAAAGAATAAAAAATGTTAAAAAAAAGATTCCTGAGAAAATTATTCCAATTAAATATTTAATTGGATATCGACCAATAAATATTAAAGTCAAAATCATTAAAAATATCATAGCAGCAGTTGAAAAATTGGATGGTAAAATCAATAAAATTACCACTGATATAGGTAGCCATAACGGTAAAATTGATTGTGAAAATTTTATTTCTTTACTATAATTTTTCGATAGATAAAAAGCTGTATAAACCATTAATATTACTATTGCCATTGATGAGGGTTGAAATGACAAACCAACAACTGGTAATTTAATCCATCTGCTTGCATTTGCTCCATCAATAACGTTGCCTTGAATTGCAGTAAGTGATAATAAAACAATTATTACCGGTAATCCAATTACAGATAATCCTTTAAAATATTTATATGGAATTAAATGAGTAGCGTACATTATTATTATTCCAATAAAAATAATAGCTACATGCTTTACCATATTTGAAAAAATAAAATCATTTCCAAAATTAGAACTTGCGCTATATACAGGAAGAAATGAAAATATCGCTAATAAAGACACAATTGTCCATATTATTTTGTCTCCCTTTATTTTATCCAAAATTATTTTCATTAAAGCTTTCTTATTGACTCTTTAAATTGATTTCCTCTGTCCTCATAATTTTCAAATAAATCAAAACTTGAACAAGCAGGTGAAAGCAATACTGCATCATTTGGTTTTGCAATTCTATATGCAGAATTAACAGCCTCATTCATACTTGTTGTTTCTATTATCAGATCTGAAATAGAAGAAAAAGTATCAATTATTTTTTTATTATCTAGGCCTATACAAATAATAGCTTTTACTTTTTCTCTAACTAATGGTAATAGTTCACTATAATCATTTCCTTTATCTACTCCCCCTACAATCCATACGGTAGAGTTTTTCATTGAATCCAAAGCATAATAAACTGCATTTACATTTGTTGCTTTTGAATCATTTATATACTTTACTTTTTGAATAGTTAAAACATGCTCCATTCGGTGACTGATGGACTGAAAATTACTTAAAGATTCTTTTAAATCTTGATTTGTTATATTTAATAATTGAGCAACTGTAGCAGCAGCCATACTGTTTTGTGCATTATGCTTTCCTTTTAAGGATAAACTTTCTAATGATATCATAAATTTATTTTTATTTATTTCAGATTTTATATAATTATTCTCTATGTAAGTTTGGTTAGACAAGTTTTTCTTTGAAAAAGAAAAAGGTATTTTAGAAGAATTAATTTTCCTAACCTTTAATTCATCTTCAATTTCAATATCTTCAGCATTATATATAAGATAATCAGAGCTTAACTGGTTAGAAACTATATTAAATTTTGTGTTAATATATTTCTTGAAACTAAACTTATATCTTTCTAAGTGATCGGGGGAGAGGTTTATTATTACAGCAATTAGTGGTTTAAATTTAGATATACCTTCTAATTGAAAACTACTTAATTCTAAAACAATAAAATCAAAATCCTTTTGAGCTACTAAAAAAGCAAAGCTATTACCTATATTTCCGCCAATGCCTACATTTAGTCCCGAGGATTTGAGAATATGGTAGATTAAGCTAGTGGTTGTCGTTTTTCCATTTGATCCAGTCACTCCAATTATTTTTGCATTAGTATATCTACTTGCAAATTCGATTTCAGAAATGATTGGAATATTGTTTTTAATAATATTGTCTATTAAATTTGAATCATTAGGTATCCCTGGACTTTTAACTATCTCACTAGCTTTTAAAACTTTTTTTAAACTATGTATCCCCTCTTCAAATTCTATATTGTTCTCAATCAATATTTTTTTATACTTTGATTCAATTAAATTTTTATCAGATAAAAAAACACTAATTCCGTTTTGACTAGCTAGATAAGCAGCACCAACTCCACTTTCTCCTCCACCTAACACTATCAAATTATCTTTCATTATTATCTAATTTTTAATGTTATTAAAGATAGAATAGCCATTAATATTCCTATTATCCAAAATCTAACTGCAATTTTACTTTCGTGATATCCTAATTTTTGAAAGTGGTGATGAATTGGTGACATCAAGAATATTCTTTTTCCTTTGCCTAAACTATTTTTTGTGTACTTGAAATAACTTACTTGTATAATTACAGAAAGAGTTTCTATTAGAAATATTCCGCAAATTAAAGGGAGAAGAAGTTCTTTTCTGATAATTATCGCTATAACAGCTATTATTCCGCCTATGGTTAAACTTCCAGTATCCCCCATAAATATTTGAGCTGGATATGCATTATACCACAAAAACCCTATTAATCCACCAACAAAAGCTGAAATAAAAATCACTATTTCACTAACCCTAGGAATATACATTACATTTAAGTATTCAGAAAAAATAATATTTCCTGAAACCCAAGCAAATACTCCTAGTGTAAGGGATATTATCACTGAAGATCCAGCGGCTAATCCATCTATTCCATCGGTTAAATTAGCTCCATTTGAAACTGCACTTATTATTAAAATAACAAAAAATACAAAAACAACTAAACTAAATTTTTGTGATTCATCTCCAGCCCAAGATGTAAAATACGAGTAGTCTAATTCATTATCTTTTAAAAAGGGAACGGTAGTTTTAGTTGACTTATATTCTATTGTTTTTTCTACACCACCAATTTCATATTGATCTTTAATTGTAACATTAGGATGATAAAATAAAATTAAACCAATAATTAGTCCCAAGGAGATTTGACCAATTAATTTAAATTTTCCTTTAAGACCCTCTTTTTTATTTTTAAAAATCTTAATGTAATCGTCGGCAAAACCAATAAAACCCAACCATAATGTTGTAAAGATTAATATTATTATATAGATATTTTTAAAATTCGATAATAATAAGACAGGAATAATAGTAGCCATTATTATTATTAAACCACCCATTGTAGGGGTACCTGTTTTTTCTTTTTGACCAATAAGACCTAAATCCCTAACAGTTTCTCCTATTTGTTTTTTTCTAAGAAAATTAATAATATTTTTTCCATATTTAATTGAAAGCATTAATGAAAAAACAAATGCTAGCGAAGACCTAAAAGACAAGTACTGAAATAACCCTGCACCTGGCAATTGATATTTTAGTTCTAAGTATTCAAATAAAAAATAAATCATATCATTTATTATTAATTAAAAATTCTTCTAATATTTTCTTATCATCAAATTCTATTTTACGATTCCCTTGTATTTGAAATTTCTCGTGACCTTTTCCAGCAATTAAAATCACGTCATTATCAGAGTTTATTTCACAAGCATATTTTATTGCTTTTTTTCTATCAATAATAATTGAAACTTTATGAAGATCCCTATCGTCTACTCCGGCTTTTATTTGTTCAATAATAATTTTCGGGTCTTCAAAACGTGGATTATCAGATGTAAATACAACTTTGTCACTTAAAGAAGCTGCGATTTTTCCCATTAAAGGTCTTTTACTTACATCTCTGTCGCCTCCGCAACCAATAACTGTAACAAGAAACCCATTTTTT
>CESJ01136743.1_pt1 | contig 19164 bp, 17 predicted proteins | sample 356311 | NCBI WGS metagenome assembly CESJ01 (sample SAMEA2621487, study PRJEB7988) | marine metagenome | biome: marine biome (ENVO:00000447); feature: surface water layer (ENVO:00002042); material: "saline water (ENVO:00002010), including plankton (ENVO:xxxxxxxx)" | depth 5 m
CCAGCCAACCCAAAGCATTCCCGCGCCGCCTACTGTCATTGTCAGGTTATGTGGGATCATTGACGCGCTGCCGTAGCCGTGGCGGTTTTTAATATACATAGCTGCCACCAATGCGCCTACACCGGCGGTAATGTGCACCACCGTACCACCAGCGAAGTCTAACAAGCCAATTTGCGCCAGCCAGCCGCCACCCCATACCCAGTGACACACAGGCAGATAAACCAGCACCAGCCAGGCCAGAGAAAACACTAATACGGAAGAGAATTTCATACGCTCAGCAAACCCACCCACCATCAGTGCGGGCGTGATGATGGCAAAAGTCATCTGAAACATGAAAAACAGCGGTTCCGGGAGCGTACCGGATAATGAGGACTTATCCGTATTGGCTAAAAACATGTTTGAGAAATCGCCGATAAAGGCGTTACCTTCTCCAAATGCCAGACTGTAACCGGCTATCAACCAAATCAAAGACGCGCCACAGGCAATTGCAAAACATTGCATTAATACCGAAAGTACGTTTTTGCTGCGCACCAGGCCGCCGTAAAAAAACGACAAACCGGGCAGGGTCATAAATAAAACCAGAGCCGTAGCGGTTAGGATCCAGGCGGTGTCGCCGGTATCTGCACCGGATTCAGCTAATGCAAAGCCCGGCATGAACGCCAGGCCGATAAGCCAGTTTCGCATAAGTGTGTCCTGTTGATTCTCAAATGTGTTGTATTAAATTGCGTCGGAGTTTGTTTCTGATGTTCTTATTCGGATAACCTTTTCGACATCTGTTATAAATAATTTTCCGTCGCCTACCTTGCCGGTCCTGGCACTCTGAATAATCGCTTCGCAAACGCGTTCTACGTTTTCGTCGGCAACCACCAGCTCCATTTGTGTTTTGGGTACATAGTCAATTTGATACTCGGCACCACGGTACAACTCGCTGTGGCCCTTTTGTCGTCCAAACCCTTTTACTTCACTAACTGTTAAGCCGTTTATTCCTACGTCAGCCAGGGCCTGACGTACATCTTCTATGCGAAATGGTTTTATAATCGCAGTTATTTTTTTCATTATTCCGGGCTTCTTTCAGGGAAGGTGAATTTTATTTTCTCTAAACAGTAGTATTTTTACCACTTTTTTTAACAAAACCTTATTAGTCAAAAGTAGCGTTACCGGGCTTGTACAATCACAGTTTCGTCGCAATATATAGCGCTCAGGCACGTTTCATTATCTAATTGACGTAATGAGATAAAGTCAGGATATGATATCCTCTGCGCTCTGAAGCCCTGGTTTGAAAACAAAAAGGAGATGAATGTATATGAAAAAATTGCTTGCTGCGTTAGCTGTTATTTCTGCTGGTATGTTATCCGGATGTACATCGCTCCCGTCCGAACAGGAAATCAGTGATGCAGACTACGGCGCCTATCCTGATGATTACGAAAATATCGTAAAAACTTACTATGGCTATCACCTCACCCACCCGAATTCTGTTGAGTACGGCAAAATAGAAAAGCCCAAACGTTACTGGCTGGGCAATGAACTGGATAACGTGTACTACGGCTATCTTGTTTGTGCCACGCTCAATTACCGCAACATGGTAGGTAAAGACACCGGGTTTAACACACATGCGCTGCTGATTCATGATGGTCTGGTGGTTAAATATGTGGAAGACGGCGAGTGGTGGGGCAAGCCGCTCTGTAACTGAGTCACGGGGAGACAGTAGTAGTTATGTGGCATCGCTGGTTGTTTTTACTACTGTTGTTAGCCTTTAATACTCACGCAGCAAACCAACTTTAATCGGCAGTCTCCGGTAACTTTCCTAACGGCCTGCATGCTCACTTTATTAACTATATCAGTGAGCAGCTTTATGCAGAGGCAGACATCGCCCTTATGCCCTACGCCCGGCGGTTGATAGAACTGGATGAAGGTAGTATCAATATGATGGTTGGAGTGTCTGGCACCGCCCCCATTGGTAGCCATACCATTTTGCTCAGGCCCGCCTACGATAATCTGAGCATCGGATTATTTGTACTCACCGGCAATGAGAGCCTGTTTACTGAAGCTGATGATATGTGCAAGCATTTACTGAGCCTCACCCGACACGCCAACAGTGATGCCATATTAAGCGAAATTCCCGCAGCGCATATTGTGCCGGCCCGTTCGCTGGAACAAAAAATCGAGATGCTTTTAAAAGGCCGCATAGATGGCTTTTTGCATGTAACGCAAAGCACCGAATTGCGCCTTAAGGAGCTCGGCTACACCAACACCATTACGCAAGCCGCTTACCAGCCACCTGAGGTTTACAAGCAGTATATTGCCATCAACAATCACTCGTGGCTATATGCACACAAAGCCGAGTTAGAAGCAATTATTGCCAACGGCATTGCCACTGGCGCCTTTCAGACGATCCGGCGCAATTATTACGCAGACACCCATTAATCTGCCGCCATTTTACTGCTCAAGGATCCCTCGACTGCCCATCCTCTTGTGGTGTATATTTTTCTTCGTTGATAAAGGATTAATTAATAAAATAAGGAAATTCAATGAAGTATGCTCTCTTGCTGATTTTGCTTCTTGCCCCCCCTACGAGCATTAGCTGCTGTTTCCGAATGGGTGGATTTTACGCTTCACAACGGCCATGTGTACTTACCCATCGTGGTTGAAGGTATTGAAACCCACGTACTACTCGACTCCGGCTCTCAGGTGCATGCCATTAATAAGGCTTTTGTAGGTAAGCACAACCTCGACCTGGCCACTGGCGCAAAAAAGCGTATTCAGGGCGTTCACGACACCGAAGACCGAACCACTTACAATAATGTTGAGGTAGGTCTGTTTAGCTCTGAGTTTGAGTTGGATAAGGTAGTAGAATTTAATCTGGGCCACCATAGCAGCGGAATGTTGTTGGGAGCGGCTTTTTTCAACCCGTTTATCATTCAGATTAACTACCCCGAAAAGAAAATTCGCTTACTCACCCGCGACAGCGTGGGTATGAATGAAGCATCGAATGTGAGATCCATGGACAACCGCGGTAACGGCATGCCAATCGCTGAGATAACCATTAATGGCGAAAACTTCTGGTTTTTAGTGGATACCGGTAGCTCCAGCAGTATCTTTATGGAGCGTCGCTATGCATCCCGGGCCGGCTTACTCGACAAAGTCGAAGGTTCTTCGTCTTCTTCTGGGGTTAACAGTACCGGTTTTCAGGATGTTGCCAATGCAGATACCGTAAGATTTGGCCCTTTCGAAATTGCCGATGTAAAAGTGAGTTTTCCTGCACCGGGGGAGACCACTAACCTGGAAAGCCAGTTTTCAGAAACTCGCAGCCGCATTAAAGGCAAACGCATCGTCGGCATTATCGGCTACGGTTTATTCCAGCATTTCCTGCTCACCATGGATTATAAATCCGGCAAGATCCACGTGTCTCTGCCTCCAGAAAAATAATCAGGCTAACGCCGAGCCGCCCCGGCGTTTTAGCACGTTAATGCTTAATACGCATTACCAGGGAAGCTGATCGCCATTGCTGTGCCAGAATCCCCCGGAATTTTCACAGTTTAATTCGTCCATACGTGCCAGCAATCCGGCCGCCGCCTCTTCCGGCTCGATAAGCCCATTAAAGTTTACCATCTCGGTATTCACCCATCCCGGATGCAATAAGGCCACCGCTATCCCTTGTTTATTAAGATCAACAGCCAGCGACTTACCAGCCGCATTGAGCGCTGTTTTTGACATCCGGTAACCGTAACTACCGCCTGAATCATTATCAGCAATTGAGCCCATCCGGCTGGTAACCAGACCAACTTTACTACCTTCCTTCAGGTTTGCCTTCAAGGTGGCAACAACCCGTAGCGGGCCGATAGCGTTTACCTCAAATTGTTCTCTAATCTGGTCGTAATTCAAATCATCCAGACTATTCTTACGCATAATGCCTGCGTTATTGATAAGCACATCTATAGTCCTGCCGCCAAGCTGACTGTGCAATTTATCCAGGTCATCCTGCTGACTGACATCCACCTGTTCAATTACCTCTGCGCCACTTCGCTTGAGCGCTTCAGATGAGTTACGACATACCCCGATAACACTGTCACCACGTTTAAGGTAAGCCTGCACAAGCGCTAGTCCGATCCCACGGTTAGCACCGGTAATAAGAATAGTAGCCAAAATAAGTCTCCAAGCTCTTTTTACATTCCCAGTTAATACGACATGGGGAGAGTAATTGACTTTTAAAGGTGCAAAACTATGACAGATTACTTTGTTTTACTTGTCTGGAAATTGATAGTCGCTTGGCAGTACTTTATATACCTGCTTAAAACACCGGCTGTAATAAGCGCCCGAGCCAAATCCTACCTCAAACGCTATCTGGGTTATCTGTAAACCTTGTTCCAGCATCGGCATGCTTTTCTCCAACCGGTACTTCTTTAAAAACATCGTAAAGTTATCCGGCAGTAGTTTGGACAGAGTACGATTGAGCTGCCTGTCACTCATTGCCAGTAACGCCGAAGCGCGACTACGGTTAAACCGTTCATCCTGATAATTACTCTCTATTACATCTAAGAATTTAACAATAAATTTGCGGTCTTTTTCATTGTCACACCGAGGTAAAATAGCCTTAACGTAAGCAGGTGTATCTTCCACGTTGTCGTTAGCGCTTCTGCTAACGTTATGACGATGTGCGAGCCGTGAGTAGGTCAGGTTACTTTCAATTCTTGATACCAGTTCTTCACGTTCTACCGGCTTAACCAGGTAGTCATTAACTGACGCCTTAAAGCTATTAAGTTTGGAGGTGTAGTCACTGGCGGCGGTGAGTATCATCACCGGCACATCAGCAAATACATCCTGCTCCCTGAGCTTTTCAGTAATTACCACACCGGAAATATCAGTGATGTTTAACTCAGTGACTATTACATCAGGCTGCAAAACAGGGATGATTTCCAGTGCCTGCATACCGCTTTGGGTTGAGTAACAATTAAAGCTTTCGCCCAGCAAATTAATGATATATTCGCACGCCTCGTGACTACGCTCGATCACGAGAACCACAGGTAAGTTACTTTCCCGATACTGAGCAGACTGTTCTGCTACCTGCCGTTGTGTTCCATCATCAACCGTAAGGGCTTCCCTGTTTTCCACTGTCAGCGCAGGGTTAAAAGGTAAATGCACCGAAACCTCTGTACCCGTACCTGGTTCACTTTTTAATTCTAACCAGCCGTCATTGGCAAGCGCCAGTGCATTCGCCAGATTCAGGCCGATGCCGGTATTAGTGTTGCCATTATAATTGGTGCCCTTGGCAAACCGGGAGGTAACAAATTCCAGGTGCAGTTTATCCATTCCCGGGCCGTTGTCTTTAATGTATACCACTAACTTATCAGCCTGGTGACTTGCCTTAATGCGCACTTGTCCGCCAGGTTGAGTATAAGAAACTGCATTGATCAGTAAATGGTTGAGTAGTGCTTCCAACGAGTCCTGAATTAACAACACTGGCGCTCTGATATCACAATCACAGCTGAGTATAAGTTGTTTTTTTAGGGCTTCCGGACGCCAGGTTTCAACCAGGAAATCTAATGTATTGCCAATATTGTATCGCTGCAGCACCTGCCCGCTTATATGTTCAATTCGTTCCACCGCCGCGAGCTGGTCGGTGAGCACTCTGAGGCGCCCCGCGTTACCGTATACCACATCGAGCTTACCCCGGATATCCGCCGTTAATGGCCTTGCCCGTAACTCTGCGAGCGGATTTAAGATTTGCATTAGTGGTGTTTTTATCTCATTGGCCAGATTACTGAAGATTTTTTCTTTCTTGTTCAATAGCTCGGTAATCGAGCGGTTACTTTCCAGTAACGCCGACTGCTTCTGTTCAATAACCGCCGCCAACACCCGGCTTTTTTCAGCCATATGACGTTTTATCAACACTACTACAAGCCAGATGGTCAGTGCTAAAGCCGCCAGATAAAGTATGTATGCCTGCCAGGTTAACCATGGTGGCCGGGCAATATTGAACGGATAACGACTAATGGGCTGTACTGCCTGACTTTTACTATCCACAACCCGAACCTGAAAATCAAAAGCACCAAAGCTCAGACCTGAGTAGGCCACTGTACCCATATTCGCCGGCAATTCCTGCCAGTCTTCATGAAACCCCTTAAGACGATATTCAAGCTTGTGCAAATGCGGGTAAACATAGTCTGCTGAAGCAAATTCAAAAATCATTTCATCAGGGGCGGAGGCAAGTTCAAGGGCAGATCGTTCGGCCATAGGTGCAGATTGAGCAGTATCAGGTAAGAGATCTAATTTTACCACTGCTGCTTGTGCCGCATGCCGTCTACGTTTTTCAACGTAATGGGCGACTAGGTCTGTATCGACTACGTAAGACAATTGATCGCCCACCAGAATAAACTTTTTCTCGTTAAGCGGCAGTATGCCCCGGTAGTTAAAGTCAGTATCAACAACCCCATCACTACTATCAAATTGAAATAGGTAGTTTCCATTCAAAAAGACGAAACCTTTATTAGTCGCCAGCCAGTGATTACCGGCAGCGTCCAGAAACCCCGCTCTGATAAACCTTGGTATGGCGGAATTTAGTGGCTCCTCAATAAACCGCTTTGTAACTATGTCGAATTGCTTAAGACCTTTACCGGATGTACAAAAATAAATGCTGGTCGAATCGGTGTACATGCAATACACAAAGACGCCTTTCAGTTCCTCCAATTCATATCGTACCCAAACTCCCTGTTCAACCATGAAATAAAGCACATTTTTTTTATCCAGCATGATTGCAGGCAGGTCACCGGTACTCTCTAAAAACCTTAAATCTTTTGGTGCATTAACGTGATGTGATAGTTCGTTATTTTCTAACTTCACGAACCCTGCGTGTGTTGGGGCCTGATAATAAATGTATTGTAATTCTTCCTGATTGTAGTGTTCTGCTTTTAGATATGAACAGAGACCTGAGGAATCGCGTATTTTCTGAGTCTTAATCAGCTCAACATCCCCAAATTCGAATGTATTACACGCAGCGTCAGGCACTATCACTTTGTTACCTATTGGAATAGGGGCTTTTTCAAATTCATCATTATTCAATTGATCTAACTTACCCGTCTCTGCATTCAATCGAAACCATTGGTCCTTGCTTCTGGCTATATATTGGTTTGAACTCATAGGTACAGCTGAGTAAATGTCATTCCGAAAAGGGAATGATGATTCATGCAAGTAATTAACTGTGGGGAGGTTAAGATCTAGAGCCAATATCCCTAGTTGAGTGGAAGCAACCAGAAACTGTTTATTTTCTAACTGATGGATAGCTTGCACGGCCCTTATTTGATCAAAACTAAAACGAGGCTTGCCGAAAGCTAATTCACGCAACACACTTTCGGTCTCATCAAGTGTAAATAACCCTCCAGCCGCGACCCAAAGCGTACCTTCGCTATCCTCGATAATACATTCAACATCCTTAAGCTGATTTTCCGGAACGGAAACAGGATAAAAATCACTAACATTATCCCGATACCGATAGATACCACCAACACCACCTACATAGAGATACCCACCAATAGCTTTAACATAGGTAATCTTTGCCAGCCCAGGGAAATGAATATCTCTTTTTAGAAGCGTAATCTCCCGTAATTGCTCATCCATAAAAATGACATGGTTTGCTTCAGATGCAGCAACCAGATTATTATAAACGGTAAGCGAATAGATACTTCGCATGCCTGAACCATCTTCGAACTTATCTTTAATGATCGGAGAATCACCAGAAGGTGGCAGCAGCATAAGCCCAGACAATGTACTAACTACAACTGAGTTTTTATAAGATTGGGTTGCCCACGCTTTTACAGCCAGATGCTCAGGGAGAGTAAGTTTTGAAAACGTTCCTTCAGAGAAGGAGTAGGTAAATACGCCGTTACCAAATTCAGAAATAAACAGCTTATTTCCCGCAATGTGAAGATCGGCAATATATCCTTTACCTAACGGACTATTAGAATGTGTAAATTGTTGTGTTGAGTTGCCAACAATGCGAAATAAGCCGTTCTCAGCACCAATAAATACAGCTCCATTGTGCTCTTTAATGTCCCGTATTATACCTGTTGCTTCACCGTTTAGTTTTCGTTTTCCCGTCCATGACGGTTCAACTCCAAACGTATTATCAACGGCTAATAACCAAATAAAGACAGAAATTAATACGGTCCTAATTGTCAACATCCTTGTCTTTTTCATCTGCGTATCTCCGAAGCCCTTTTCTTAAATTGGTATCTCCTTATCAACTACTTTAATGCGAGTACTTCAAAATGAATATAGAGCAAAAATTAACCAATTGCGAGATTTCTGTGGAAGACTGTCTGATGGTACAGGGCGGTAACTATCCTCCTGCAATGCCGGATCTTCTCGGCATTGAGAGACCAGGCTGCCATGCTCTGCTGGTAGAAGAAGCAGAGAAACCAGATGATGGGCGTTAACACACAACCTTAGGCAAATGCCGCCAGTTAGTCGTGTATTGGGGTGACAGGTGTTCTCTTTTCATCCCCCATTCCGGGTGTATTCCTTTTGCGGCTGCGCCTATAGTCTGACTGCCGTAGCGGCTGTTTATTGCATCCATGCATTGCATGAGTTTGGGGTTGTGAGCGAGTTCGGCGAACATATCGCTCTGCTCATGGGCAGTTTCGATAATTTCTATCGCGCCAACGCCACACTTGTGTAGTTTAATATTGGCTTTGTAAAGCGCATGACTGGCATTAGACGCAGCATGAACCAATGCTCTGGTATCGTTAGTAGGCTGTGCAAAACGATGCTGAATCGCCTTGTGGTATTGTTCTGTATCCGCAAAGGGATTGGCGTGAGTAAATAAAGTGAGTAGCCAGGCTTTACTCTGCTGCCGGCGTAATTTCTCAGCTACTTTTTCAGCATGCCAGCAAAGGCTTTCACGCAACAACTGCTCGCTGGTAACCGGTTGCCCGAACGCCCGCGTTGAGTATATTTGTTGTTTCTTTGCTCTTTCCTCATCCCACTGTATACACACGGTACCGTTGAGCTCCCTTACCGTTCTTTCCAGTTCTACTGAAAACTGTTTACGCAGCGCTTTAGGATTGAATTTCGCCAGCTGCCAGGCGTTTAAAATACCTTGCTCACGCAACCGGGTAGCAATGCGCTTACCCACTCCCCAAACATCCTGTACATCCATTTGAAGTAACACATGCCTACAAGCTTCCGGCGTATCGAGCACGGCAATGCCAGACTTATCGCCAAGCTTCTTGCCTGCAAAGCTGGCAACCTTAGCAAGCGTGGGCGTTGCGCCTAAGCCAACACCTACCGGCAATCTGAGTTGCTGCCACACATCACTCTGTATGCGTTCAGCATAAACGCGCCAGCTTTCAGCAGGCCGCCAGGTATCAAAAAATAAGAAGCACTCGTCTATGGAATATATATGCTGGTCAGGAGCGTACTGACCTACTACCTGCATCATCTTATTCGACAAGTAATCGTAAAGTTCATAGTTTGAAGAACGGATCACGGCATTGTGCTGTGCCAGCAGTTTTTTAACCTTGTAGTAGGGGCCAAATTTTTTGACGCCCAATTGCTTTGCGTGCTCACAAAGAGCGCAAATACAGCCGTCATTGTTGGTAAGCACAACAACCGGTCGTTGGCGAATGGCCGGATCGAAGACTTTCTCGGCCGAAGCATAAAAGCTATTGGCATCGACTAACGCATACATTGGCTTAACCATCTAACATAACGGTGCATACGCACAGAACGCACCACTATCCCCTCCACCTCAAACAGATCACCGTCGCCCAGCGCATAGGGCTTGTGATCAAGGCCAGGAGATAACAATACCTGTGCTTTGCGATCGTAGAGTTTACAAACAAAGTTACCGTTTAAATTGGCCACTATCACATCCAGTGAAGTGGGATGCGCCGCACGATCGACAATCAGCAGATCGCCGTCGAATATGCCTACGCCTGTCATCGAGTCGCCCTGAGCCTGACCAATAAACGTAGCTGTAGGGTGTTCTATAAGTAGCTCGTCGAGATCCAGCGCCAGCTGTTTATATTCAGCTGCCGGCGACTCGAAACCACTGATGCCAGCTTGCGCTGCAACGGGTATAACCTGAAGCATTGTTAACTTTACCACCTGTTAAAAAATACTGTTTATTTATACAGTAAATTGCGATAGAGTGACAAGGAATTTCACAACAACGGAGTTACACAATGGCTATCACAACACAATATGTGGTCTCTCATAAAGGGGTAGAAAAGTTGGTTACTACCGATAAAAAAGCAGCAGATCAATACGATAAAATGCTCGATGTGGCCGACAACCTGGCCGTTTACATTGAGGCAAAAGGCATAAAGCTCGATGAAGCGGTTGCCGAAGAATTATCAATTATGCTGGCCAAAAACAAAGACAACCTGACTAAGCTGCTCAAAGGTACTGATGCCGATACGCTGTTATCCAGCGAGAGCGCTGAAGTGGTAAAGCTAAAAGCCAACGGCTAAGGCAATAAACGCCGTTGGAATGATATAGCAGGGCTGCCAGGCTCAGCGATAATTACTAAGCCTGGTGGCGCTATTTGTTGCCAATTTCTTTTTCGATGTTGAAGCGCTTTATAACGCTATTAACTTCGGCAATGGTGGTATGCAGATGATCGCTGGCTTCCAGTGAACGCTCTGAACTGCGCTGGGTATCGGCAGCGCCATCGGCAATTTCAACAATCTGCTGATTGATATGCTCCGCTACAGCGCTTTGCTCTTCGACTGCAGCCGACATTTCAATGGTCATTTCAGAAATCCCCTGCACCGCAACATTGATATCAGACAGCGCCTGACGAGTGTCCTGCACAATACCAGCACCGCGTTCTGCTGACTCCAGCCCGTTTTTAGACACTTTTACAGCCCGCTCACTACGCGTGGCAAGCACCTGAATAATGTTATGGATACGGTCGGTAGACTCCCGGGTTTTAGACGCCAGGGCCCGCACCTCGTCGGCAACCACAGCAAAGCCTCGCCCTTGCTCACCGGCGCGAGCTGCTTCGATGGCCGCATTAAGTGCCAGCAAATTCGTTTGCTCAGCAATCGACGAAATAATGCTTGCCGCTTCACCAATATCACTGGTGCTCTGGTCGAGCTCGGTTACCGTAGCGGAAATGGTTTCCACTACCCCTTTTAGCTCATCAATGGCTGCTGCCGCAGATTGCGCAGTCTGGTTTCCGGTTTCCACATTTCGCGCCGCAGAGCGGGCAGTATCGGCATTTTGTTCCACTCTCTCTGCCACTTCCTGAATAGACTGAGACATCTGAGTCACTGCCGAAGCAATTTGTTGAGTTGCCTGATTTTGTTGCACCACTGCGGTAGACGTAATGGCCGCCTGCTCGTGGGTGGTGTTGGCAATATGCTCCAGTAACGAAGCCGCGTCTTTGATACGGGTTAAGGCTGTGCGACTGCGGGTAAGTTCACAACCAAGCACCAACTTGGCTCTGGCCGATGCGCCAAAATCATCAAAATAAGTTTGCGAAACCACGGCGCTATCGTAAGAATCCGAGCTCAGGCCAATGAGCTCTTCCCAACGTTTTTCGCTTAAGAAATGTTGCCACACCGCCATTACAATAAGCACTGCGGCGGTAACCACTGTAGGCACTAAACCGGCAAATAAACCCAGAAAAATAAGCAGAGGAATACCCGCTCCCCAGAACACACTCAGCTTTTTGAGCATGTAAAGGTAAATCTCGCTGGCTTTGGCCGCTGACTGACCATTGCGGATCCGCTCATAGCGAGCGCTGGCACGGGCAACTTCGTGATCTAGAGCTGGTACCCTAACCGACTCATAACCAACAATTTCGTTGTTCTCGTAAACCGGCGTAACGAATGCAGACACCCAGTAATGGTCGCCATTTTTACGCCGGTTTTTTACCAGCCCCATCCAGATCCGGCCGGCTTGCAGGGTTTGCCACATTTCTTTGAATACACCCTCCGGCATATCGGGGTGACGTACAAGATTATGGTTTTTGTTGAGAAGTTCTTCCCTGTCAAAACCGCTCACTTCCACAAAGGCATCATTACAGTAGGTGATAATGCCGCGCTTGTCGGTAGATGAAATCAGCCGGTAGTGATCGGGAAATTTGTAGTCTTTTTGTGTGACTGGCTGGTTATTGCGCATCGCGTTTGAAGCTCCTTTCTAGCTTCTGACAACCAAAAGGCGGGCTGTCCCGATATGAATAATGCAGACGGATTCAGGGTACCCAACTACCTCTATCATTTAGAATAGACCATGAAATAAACAACTACCAAACCGGTAGCGAAAGTTTGAGTGGCAGAATGGAAATAAAACAATAGGATTGTAAAGTGGGCGGCCGCTTGCGAGCCGCCTCCGGCGAAGGTTAAGGTTTTGCGGTGTGCGAAATATTATCCAGTAAGGTGGTCACCTCCTGGCTGGCAGCTTCCATTTCCCGAAGCAACTGCTCACACTCAGCATGGTTACCCGCAGCGTGTGCGCTGATAGCATTAACCCCGGCTTTATGAACGGCTGCATGAGGCCTGTCTAAACGTTTGAACGCATCGAGCTTAGCCATGGCTGAAGTTGCGTTGCTGCTATACCATTTACCCAGTCGGCAGCTTGTATGATCGGCAAAGTCATGCTCTGACTTAGAGGAGCGTCCGGTCAGTACGGCATAAACCTCCGATTTCCATACTACGTGGTCAAGCTTTACGGTTTGAATGAAGGTTTGCAGGCTGGCAGAACGGATGGTGTTTTCCATCACATCACAGTGCTCAATCATGCCGGCATAATTACTGTTAAGTGAGCTGATACCGTCGGCTAACTTGCCGTTATTGGTTTGTAATTCACCTACAGAAGACACCGCCACCTGCGTAGACTGAATAATACTTTTAACCAGCTCAGACACTTCACTTGCCGATTGATTGGTTTCATTTGCCAAAGAGCGTACTTCATCGGCCACCACACTGAACCCGCGTCCGGCATCGCCGGCACGAGCAGCTTCGATGGCGGCGTTAAGGGCCAGTAGGTTGGTCTGATCCGAGATACTGGTAATGGTGGTCACAAACTTATTGATGTTATCGGCCGTTTCAGAAAGGCCTTCGATGCTCTCACTCATGGCCGACATCATGGTATTCAGGCCACTCATGTCATTTACGATTTGCTTTAATGATTCGCTGGACTCGGCAAACAGACGATGGTTCTCGGTTATCTTGTCGGATTGCGCACTGATATCTTCAAATGAAGAGAGTACCGTATGGCGAATTCCTTCTACCTGGTTTAACGAATCCAACATACTGTCAGTCAGGCCAGGCATATCAGACTCTTTGTTTTCAGCTTCTGTAAGTTGCGCCCTGAGCTCTCTGTTTTCCTGTTCTAATGCAGATAACTGCGCAGCCAACTGGCTATTCTCTTTTTGCAGAGCAGAAACTTTACTCTGCTCCTGGTCAAGGGTGGTGCGAAATACAAACAAATCCACTGCTCCTGAGGTAAACGTTGAAACCTATCACTACCGGTAATATCGGGCGATTCTAAGAGTTGGTTAAAAAAAATCAACAACTTACTATTCCGGACTGCTCGTTGAACCTCTGAGGATCAGTCGCGGGCTAAGAATATGCTGGTATTCATGGTGGCTATGACCGTACACGCGCTCAAGCACCCAATGAGCCGCCATACTACCGATTTTTTGTACCGGATAATCAATGGTAGTTAGCCCAGGTGAAAGATAGCTGGCGAAGTCCACATTATCAAACCCGATCACCGAAACATCTTCCGGCATTCTGCGGCCAAGCTCGCGTAGCGCGATCATCGCACCGGAGGCCATTTCATCATTTGCACAGGCTACCGCAGTAAATTTTGCGCCGCGGGCAACCAATGCACGAATCCCCTCCGTACCGGATTTGGCCTGAAAGTTTCCCTCATAGGTAAGGTTGTCGGTGTATTCAACCCCCATGTCTGCAAGGGCCTGTTGGTGGCCGGTTAAACGCTTTTTACCATCGGCTTTAAACAGCGAACCAGCAATATAGGCGATTTGTGTGTGACCAATGTCGAGGAGATGACGAGTGGCAAGGTACCCACCCTTAACGTTGTCGAGACTAATGCAATTATCGCCGATTTCTTCAATAAAGCGGTTTACCACAACAAGGTCAACGCCCTGATGAACCAGGCTCACCAGATACTCATCACTAACGGCTTCCACATGCAAAATCAGCGCATCACAACGGCGACTGAGCAGAGCATCGATTTGTTCTTTTTCAATTTGTGCGTCGGAGTGACCGGTTGCGATCAGCATGTGTTTTTTGGCCTGCCGTAAGGCCTGCTCAGTACCGCCCATCATCGCCCCAAAGAACGAACCATGCAGTTCTGGCACCACATACCCAATGGTATGGGTTTTATTGGATGCCAGTGAAGCGGCCACAACATTATGCCGGTAGCCAAGCTCCGCCATGGCCTGCATAACCAGTTCGCGGGTTTTCTGTTTTACCGTACCGGTATCGTTGATAACCCTTGAAACGGTGGCAGACGATACACCGGCTTTTTCGCTGACTTGTTTTATTGTGACCATAGTAACTTCGCTATACGTTTTCTCGCCGGGTTTGCCGTGCAGTTTTAAGAGCGTTGTGGATATCATCCACTCGCCGACTGTCCAGTTTATACCAACGCATCAACAACACTACCACTAAAGACATAGTTGCTGGTATTAGACAAAAAGATAAAGTAATACCATGACTTACCCGTTCATCTATATTGTTGGCTTCATAGCCATAATAGGCCAGTGCCCAACCCGCCAGTGCACTGCCCAGGGCGATGCCTAATTTAATAAAGAACACTATGGTGGAAAAGGTCATTGCGGTTAGCCGTGTGCCGGTTTGCAATTCGCCGTAGTCAGTCACATCGCCCATCTTCGACCACAGTAATGGCGAGGTCATTTGCAGCACGAACCCCCATAAAAAGTGAATCACCAAAGCCCCTACCCACATGGTCGCAGGCAGGAAATAATTTACAATACACAACCCGGCACAAGAAAGCTGTAATACTTTGTATAACAGTACTTTGTCGCAGCGCCGGGTAAATGGATGAGCCGCGGCTGCCCCAAGAATACCCCCCACCATCGCCAGCGACACAAACAGCGTGACAGCGTCTGGGCGTTGCAGCACATATTTCACGTAATAAATCGCCAGCGCATTGCGCAATACTATCCCGGTGAGTAGCACCATGCTGACAACACACAATATTCGGCACTGATCGTTATGCCAGACCGCTTTTAACTGCTCCCGCACCGGGGAGGGTTGTCCTTCGGCCGGTAACACTCTTTCCCTGGTGCCGGCGAAACACAACAGAAATAACACCATCCCAACCAGTCCCATGGTCAGCATAGTAAGCTGATAACCCCGAGCGTCGTTGCCCGCGCCATACCAATTCACCATTGGCAGCGTGCAAAGCGACACAATCAGTCCGCCCAACATGGCAAACACAAAGCGATAAGACTGCACCGACACCCGCTCTAGTGGGCTTGCAGTTATCACACCGCCAAGCGCGGAATAGGGAATATTAATTGCGGTATACATCAGCATTAACAGCACATAGCTGGCGATGGCGTAAATCAACTTACCGTTGTAATCCGTATCAGGGGTGGTGAAAGCGATCACGCTGATAAGTGCAAATGGCAAAGCCATCCACAGCAAATAGGGCCGGTAAGCGCCCCACCGGGTACGGGTTTTATCGGCCAGCGACCCCATCAACGGATCGGTTACCGCATCAATCAGCCGTACTAATAAAAAGATACTACCAACGGTCACGGGATTGAGCCCAACCACATCGGTGTAGTAGAAAGTAAGAAACAAAATGACCGTCTGAAAGACAAAGTTGCTTGCTGTATCGCCAAGCCCGTATGCAACTTTTTCTTTTACACTAATCATTAAATGTCCAGACAGCTGTGGATTTTAGCGGCGTTGTTTAAGCCATTCACTGAGTTTCAGAGCGCTTTGCTTCGGCAGTCGCTGTTGTGTGGTGAAGTCCACATGCACAATGCCAAACCGTTTGAGATACCCTTGCGCCCATTCAAAATTATCCAATAGGCTCCACACAAAGTACCCTCTGATATCCACGCCTTTTTCCATTGCTGCGGCAACAGCCTGCATGTGGTCCTGTAAATAACCCATCCGCACTTTATCATGCACCTGACCGTCTTGTATCACGTCATCTTCGGCCATACCGTTCTCGGTAATAAGAAGTGGCGGCAAATCATATTCATTATGAAGCTGGAGCAATAAATCACACAAGCCTTGTGGATAAATTTCCCAATTCATTGCAGTGACAGGTACGTTGTCATCAGGCGGCAGGATCTCAAAGTGGCCTCCCGGGCGGGCCTGCACCAAAGCCCGGGTATAATAATTAACCCCGAGATACGCCATGGGCGCAGCAATTATTTCCATGTCACCCGGCTCAATTAATGGCTTTTCAGCTTCGGGTAAAGTGTTCAGCAGCGGCGGGTATTTAGCCGTTAACGCAGGGCTCACATACCAGTCGTTAAAATGGGCTTTAGCCAGTAAGGTAGCCTGCTTATCAGCTTCACTGTCAGTAACCGGATAGTAAGTGGTAAAATTAAGCACCAGGCCGCTTGGAATATCCGGGCAGACCTCGTTAAGTTCTTGCATGGCGAGTCCATGAGCAAGCAGAAGATGATGAGCGGCCTTTTTACCGTATTGCTTGCCAATTTTACCCGGCGCATGAATGCCTGTTTCGTAACCAAGGAATGCGCTGCAATAAGGCTCATTAAGCGTAGTGTAAGCACTCACTCTATCACCAAATGCGGAGGCTACAATGCGGCTGTATTGGGCAAAAGCGTAGGCCGTAGCGCGGTTAAGCCAGCCGCCCTTATCTTCCAGAAATTGCGGTAACTCCCAGTGATAAAGCGTAACATACGCCTTCCGGCCTCGTCGTTGCAATTCATCAAGTATTTTAAGATAAAAGGCCAAACCTTCCTGATTAACACTGCCGTCCGCGCAAATGATCCTTGGCCAACAAACAGAAAACCGATAGGCATCAAAACCCAGTTCATCAATCAGCGCAATATCCTGTTGCCACAGATGATAATGATCACAGGCCGTGCGGCCATCGGAGTTATCCTTTACTGCGCCGGGCACCTGGCAGAATGTGTCCCATATACAGGGCTCGCGCAACTCGCTGGCACCTTCGATCTGAAACGACGAAGTAGCTACCCCAACGGTAAAGTTCGGTTCACCAAGCGCACTACTGATTGAAAAATCTTTACTCATCTTACATTTACGCACCTAACGCAGTGATTTACGTTAGCGTGCGGCCACCTCTTGCAGAATAACACTATGAGAAATCAGAGTTTAAGTGTAAGCGCTTTCATTTTTTATACAAGTTATTTACATTCTAAATCAGTTGCGGGTCGCTGGCGTTGTAATAGCAGAGTTACAACAACGCTCAACATAATGGTACTCAAACGTAAAAGGTTAGCGAACTGATCGCCCGCTGCCGTAGTGTCGACCTGCCAGATCACCCAACATGCATTCATCACAGTGTGTAGAGTAACCACTAGCCATAAATTATGCTGCCAAACCACAAACAACCACGCAAACCATAAACCGCCCACCGCGGTAAACAAACTGGCCATTACCGCCTCCGCGAGCGTTGCGCCCTGAAACCAGTGACCAATACCAAATAACGCAGCATTGATCAGCGCTGCAGGCAACCATCGCCAGCCAGCCACCCTAATCAACATGCCCACCAAAAAGCCACGAAACATCAGCTCTTCAAGAAAGCCAGGTAGAAGCGCTTTTGTGACTAATAAAGCAGGCGCAAACTGAGCGGGAGCATCGGAAAAAGTAAATCCGACCAGCATGGGCGAAACAAAAACCAGCCCCCAGAGTACACCCACTCTTACGGAAGACGACAACCCGGTAATCGATAACAAGCGTTTCCCCAATAAAGGCCAGCATGCAGCAATGGTAAGAATCCAGATCATGTACGAAAATCCGTAATCCGACCGATATTGCGCAGGTACCCATGAAGAGATATGCGTTGCAATGTAAAAAACGGCCAGTATCAGTAGTGAGTATGTCAGCTTCCGTGATGTCATAATGGTGCCTGCCTGTAAAGGTTACTGTTATGACAAAGCGTATAACTCTATTCAGCACATCACATGTGCCAAAAGTCACGTAAACAAAATTACGTTACCAGGCGGCCGTTTTTGCTCACGATTCACAGGACGTATGTCACCTGTAAATAAAGCAAACCAGCCAATGTAAAGGCTTTCAACATTTCATTAAGAGCGACTGTTAATCATTGTCAATTGCTCGCAATTAAGCCATGATTTTCACAATCACCAGTTAATTAAGCAGTTTTATTATTTATTTAAAATACTCCCTGAGCTATTTTCTTACTAAAAATGTAAGCGCTTGCATTTTGAAATTTATACCTATACTCTCTCAACAAATTATTAACATTCGTTCATTGGTTTCACAGTGTTCAGGCATCTGCAAGGGTTATAATCCGGAGAATAATAATGAAATCAATTACTTTGTCAGTGGCTGCAGCAGCCATTGGGGTTGCAGCGTTAACCGCTTGCAGCACATCAGAAACTGACAGCCAGTTTGCCAATACCGTCACAGTTCCGGATTACTGGCCACAAATTCAATCGCCTATCACTAAAAAGCAAGCCGTTGAAGCCAAGGTGGAAGCGCTGCTGGCCGACATGACGGTAGAGCAAATAGTCGCGTACTGGTCGCCGGTGATGGCGCGCACAACATTGGTAAGCAATCCGGTGGCTGGACCATTACCTGGCAGGGCACCGGCAATGAAAACAGTGACTTCCCGGGGGCCACCTCTATTTACACCGGCATTGAGCAAACCGTTGAAGCCGCCGGTGGTGAGGCTGAATTAAGCGTAGATGGCAGCTTCACAGAAAAGCCTGATGTAGCGATTGTAGTATTTGGTGAAACACCCTATGCCGAAGGTAACGGTGATATCGCCAATGTGGAGTATCAGCGCGGTGATAAGCAGGACCTGGCACTGCTGAAATTCCTAAAGGCGCAAGGTATTCCAGTGGTATCGGTATTCATTACCGGTCGCCCGCTGTGGGTTACGCCTGAGCTTAACGCCTCCGATGCCTTTGTGGTTGCGTGGTTGCCAGGCTCAGAGGGCGGCGGTGTAGCCGACGTATTATTCAGCAAACCA